>Ga0316217_10000011_pt1 | contig 270629 bp, 232 predicted proteins | sample 1anoAmetaG_FD_203633 | JGI IMG/M metagenome (GOLD analysis project Ga0316217, IMG submission 203633) | Freshwater microbial communities from Trout Bog Lake, Wisconsin, USA - 1anoA | ecosystem: Environmental > Aquatic > Freshwater > Lake > Hypolimnion/Profundal zone | place: USA: Wisconsin... | reverse complement strand
TTATCGCAACTTTTACATACTATTTGACGCAATGCGTCACTGTAGTACACTAGCCGGGATACTCATAAAATGTTATTATATAGTTATAAAAGGTGACAACTAACTTCCTTGGCCTCTTTTTGTTCAACAATGTAATTGATCGGTTACAGCCTTATATCTGCCGGTAGATGCAAGTGTATAGGGATAGATGCAAGGGTATACCGGTATATGATGAATGAGTATCTACGGGTATATGCATTCAGGTCGCATTGCCTAATGGCTTGGCATCTGCCGGTATATGCCTTTCCATAGGTGTGCCCGCAATGTTGCCGTACCTTACGAACCAAAGTTGCTCGTCGGGGTTCCACCTGCCGCCAGCAGCTTTGATCGCCGCTCTCAAGACCAGATCGGAGGCACTGATCTGGACCGGGACCAAGGATTCAGCGGCATACCGCACGGGCGGTGGCTTCCAGTCGGTTTTCTCAATAATCAGCTCGACCGTCTTCAGCCGCTGCCTTGACTCGGCATCATACCGGTAGCGCACGCAAACCAGGGCGGCGCCGTACTTTTTAACCAGCCTTTTGGTCCCTCGCTGCCCCGGTTTGAGAACCAGACGAGTTTTCATGCCGCTCTCCGGATAAGTGGTGACGCGCTTATGCCCGGGCCGGAAGCATAGCACGCCCGATTAACGGTTAACAACGAAAATCCGCTTCAATGATTGCTCCTCTCAGCATCTATTCGCCTAGAGTCGCCGCTCGGGTTGTTGCCTTCCCTTGATTCCGTGTTGGCTTGTGCTAATGTTTGACTTCCAGCTTGTCTCGTTGCGGTGCAGGACGTTTCACCGCTGGGCTGCAACCCAATCCGCAAAACATTGCCCTGCGGCTTTCGGTTTGGACCGCCCTGGAGGTACACGATGCTCTCCATCTCGCCGGCGATGACCGCGGGCCAAGCGGGTGGGTACTTCTCTAAGGAAGACTATTACCTGAGGGCGGCCGAGCTTGGGGACCACTCGCGCTGGTGCGGGGAAGGCGCCCGGGAGCTGGGGCTGGAGGGGCCGGTCCAGGAGGATGACTTCAGGGCGCTATGCCGTGGGGAGGCTCCCGGCGGGGAGCGTCTCGTCGGGTTCAAGAAGACTCGCGACCCTGAGACGGAAGCCCTGATCGAAACCCACCGCGCTGGTAACGACTGCACCTTCTCGCCCCCGAAGTCGGTATCTGTGGCCTACGCGTGCGGCGTCGACGCGGTCAAGGAGGCGCACGACGCCGCCGTGCTCTCGGTGGCGCGGCACCTGGAGGAGCATCACTCCTTTTACCGGACTCCCGAGGGGCTTAAGGCCGGCAGGCTGGTGGCCGCCAAGTTCGACCACGCCACCTCCCGCAACATCGACCCGCAGCTGCACTCGCACTTCTTCGTGTTGAACCTGGTGCAGACCCCGGAAGGCGAGTGGCGGGCCAACGAGCCCAGAGGGATCTACCAGGAGGTGAAATCCCTGGGGCTCCTGTACCGGCTGGAACTTGCCAGGGAGCTTGAGGCTCGTGGCTTCGGTATCTATATGGTGGACCGTTCCCAGATGACCTTCGAGCTCAAGGGGATCAGTCTGGGGCTTATCGAGCACTTCTCCAGCCGGCGGGCCGAGATCGAGGCCCAGGTGGCCAACTGGCAGGAGGAGGGTAGGTTCACGGGGGTTCCGCATGGCCGGCTCTACGAGATGGCGGCCATGGAGACCCGGGACCCGAAGCACGCCATCAGCAGGGAGGAGGTGACCAGGATCTTCCAACAGGGGTTCGAGGCCTGCGGCACCACCCCCTTGGAGGTGAAACGCGGACTGGAGCTCTCCCGAGCGCCTTCCCTTACTGTGCCGGGGCCGGAGCTTTCGGCAGTCGAGTCGGTGCAACTCGCCTCCCGCGAGCTTACCGAGCACGAGGCGGTGTTCAAAAGGGAGCGGCTCCTGGACCTCGCCGCGCGAATCTCCGGGCCGCGTCCAGGGTTGAGAGAGCTGGACGCCGCCATCGACCGGGTTGCCCCCGGGCTCGTCAGGATCGGCACGGACCTAAGGGGACGCGAGCATTTCACAACCGGCGCCATGCTGGAGCTGGAGGCCGGCAACCTGGAGCGGGTGCGGGAGCTTGCCGCCATCCCGTTTCGTAGCTTCGCCATTCGTGTAGAGGTCGAAGCGTTCCGGGAGCGCTTGGCCTTGGAGAGCGTCCGGCCGACGGCCGGACAGTGGAGGGAGTTTTTGGGCGAGGTGACCGGAGGCAGCTCCTTTCTCCTAACCGTCGGGGACCCGGGCGTCGCCAAGACCAGGACGCTCGGCCTCATCGAGCGCTTCAACGACGAGGTGTTGAGACCCGAGGGGAGGGCCCCCTGCACCATAAATCTCGCCTACACAGGTAAGGCCGCCCGAGAGATGAGCCTTGCAACCGGCGGTCCTGGTTTCACCGTCGACAGTTTCCTCAATGCGGCCTCCAAATTTGCCCTACAGGGGCAAAACTCGGAGCTCCCCATACTAGAGGTTGCGGGTGAGCGAATTCTCATTTCCCAGGAGGTGCCGACGGTCATACGGGTGGACGAAGCCGGTTTCCTGGGAGCAAGGCAGGCGCGGGAGCTCATGGAGGTGGTTGGGGACCTGCAGGAGCGCGGGGTCCAGGTGAAGCTCCACCTTCTGGGGGATACCAAGCAGATGCAGGCAATCGCCGCCGGGGACTTTCTTTCCCAGGTGCAGGAGCTCGGGATCAAGGGGGAGCTGGAGTATGCCCACCTGAACGAGATCCTAAGGCAGCGGGACCCGGAGCTAAAGGAGATCGCCCGGGGGCTCAACCGGGAGGACCGTCCGCTCGCCGAGAACGCGCGGGATGCCCTGGCCGCTCTCGAGCGTCGCCACGAGCTGACCGAGATCGCGGACGAGCACGACCTCACCCGGGGGGCCGTCGAGCACTACCTCGCAGAGAGCAGGAAACCCTCGCTCGACCCGGAGCGCACGCTCTCCGGCGAGGGGCAATCGGTCCTCATGGTGACCCCCACCAACGAGAAGCGCAAGGAGCTGAACCGGGAAGTGCGCGAGGCGCGCGTCGCTCTAGGTGAGATCGGGGAGGGGAAACCGTATCGGGTCCTCTCTCCGGTGCGCCAGGAGCTCACGGTGGAGGGGTACCAGCCGGGGGACCGGCTCGTCTTCACCGGGGAGCGGGACCTGGGGGGGAGGCGCAGGAACTGGGGCGCCAGGATCGGCACCGAGGCCGAGGTGATCGACATCGACCGGGAGAAGAACCTGGTCCGGGTACGCTACGAGTTCAGCGCCGGGAAAAGGGGGCATGAGCTTACCCGCAGCGTGACCCGGGAGTTTCCCGCCCGGGAGCTGGCAGGAAGGAGCGCGCTCTACCGCGAGGAGGAACGAAACTTCGCGGTGGGGGACCGGGTGGTCGCGCTCAAGAACGAGCCGAAGCTGGATCTGCAAAACGGGACGCTGGGGACGATACGGGAACTGGACCGGGAAGGCCGGGCGCTCCTCGATGTGGGGGGGCGCAGGGTGGAGCTTGACCTTACTCGCTACCGGCACCTCGATCACGCCTACGCCGTCACCATCCATAAGAGCCAGGGGGCGACGGTCGAGCACTCCATCCTGGTGGCCGTGGTGGATCCGGGGCTGAAACGGGAAAAGGGGCGGGAGCTGGAACAGTCGCCGCAGGGCTCGCTCAGCTACAACGCGCTCAATGTCGCCGTGACCCGCGCCCAGTACGGGACCCATGTCTTCACCAACTCGATCCAGGGACTGGAAAGGTCCGTCGAGCGGGTGGATGTTAAGAGTTCGACCCTGAGGAGGGAGCCGGGACTGGTCCGGGAGACCGGGCGGGAGCTTTCCCAAACCTGGTCCAGGGATTTCGGTGAGAGGGTGCGCGAACTCTCCCGGTCGGTTTCCGTTTTGGATGGCAAGGCGCCGCGACTGAGCTTGGAGCAGATCAAGGTACCTCCGTTGCCCGCACAGGTACGCGAACTTTTCAGACCCGCTCCGTCGATATCTCCTCCGCAGAGAACAATCAGCAAGGAGCTGGAGCTTACTCGTGGCAGGAGCTTGGGTAAGGGGCTTGAGATTGAGAGGTGATCGGAGCAGAAACTGCGGGCCGAGCCTTTCGGCTCGGCAATTTTTGTCCATTGCACACCCAACGCAGCCCTTCGGGCTACGTCGGGTGTCGGAGCGCCGGAAGGGGCAGGGTTTGCGCGGCGGACGGCGGCAGCCGGGGCGGTATGGGGTACTTACCCGGCTCGCCAGCCCCGCGTGATGATTGGTGTACCGGCGCTAGCGGATGACCGCCGCCGTCAGACGGCGTAGGGCAGGAGGAGAACATGGCAAGAATGAGCCTTAGGTTGACCCCGGAACTTGCCAGGAAACTGGAGAGCGAGGCGCGGCTTTTGAGCGGGATGGGGAGTGAAACGGTCACCGTTTCCGACCTGGTCCGTACCTGCATCCTGGAAAAATTTCCCGAGGTCGCCGCCAGGAAAAAGCGGGAAACCATGGCGGCCTCGAAGCTCGGCGAGGAGGTGATAAAGCTCCGGGAACACCATGGGACTCTCACCCGGGACCTCGAAGCGCTGGTGCAGACCCTGGGAGAAACCATTCCGCTTTTGGCCACCCGCGAGCAGGTCGAATCGCTCACCGACGGGATCGCGGCGGTGATTAAAAGCCTCAGGGGGAGGTGATCATGGAAAAGGAAAAGGAGTCGGCCAAGGAGAGATTGCTGGAGGCCTGCGGCCCCCCAAAGCCGCCCGCGGGGCCCCCCGGGATACTGGGCCAGCAGCGCGAAAAGTACTTCGAGGCGATGCTCGCTAGGGCGGATACCGCCGCCCAACTGGCCCAGCAGGCGCAGGGGGAGACAGAGAAAAACTACCAGAAGCTGAATTCCTTTTTGGAGCATCAACTGCCCGGGCGGCTGCAGGCGGCGTTTGAACTGGTGGCGAAAGAGCAGGTGAACCAGATCCTGAGTCCGCTCCAAAGCGGTATCAACGAGGTGGTTTCCACCCTCAACGATTGCACCAAAGCCGCAGGCGATCTGGCCTGGGTCCGGAGCATGATCGTGGTGGGTGGGCTCGTCGGTCTCTTCACGGTCGCCCTAGGTACTACGTTGGTGCGCTGCACCATTCTGGACCCGAAATTTGACGAGGCGAGGCGCTGGGAAATCTACGGGCACAGGGTGGCGGAGCACATCGAGAAATTTCCGCCCAAGGACCGGGAGAAGCTCTACAACCTGGTCGGCGGGAGGCCGTGAGGCGGGGAATGCCGCTTCTATCCTGACAAACAAGGAGACCACCACTTAATCGGTCGTGATGCGGTGTTCAGGTATTGATTACAGGGCAACTTTCTTATCACACCGAAATCACGGGTTTTTGGATGCCTGAGAAGGGCGGCTGTATAAATTTCGGGATTTAGCTTCGGGGCAGGCGCCGGAGGAGTTTAACTTGGTTTGATCGTGAATTCGCTCTGTTGCGTGATAGTTGATTAAGCCTAATGCTTGGCACTCGAATTGCGTTGAACGTGATGGTTTACTAATCCCCGCCCAACGGCATTGGGGTAATCCTTTCAGATCGGAGGTCAAGCATGGACATCGATAAGCTAATCAGGCGCAGGCAGGTATTGGAAATCATCGGACTTAGCCACACAACACAGTGGCGGATGGAAAAAGCGGGCAAATTCCCGGCGAGGGTGAAGCTGGGAACAGGTTCTGTGGGGTGGCACTTAACTGAGGTCGAGGAGTGGGTTCGGGGACGAGAAAGAGTATCGGGTGAAGCGGGGCGGAATTGACGTTCAACCTGTGGTCCATGTTTTTTACAGCATTCTAGGTTCGCTCAAATTTAAGAAAAATAGGCGGTTATAGATTTGTCACTGCATTTATTGTGGCATTTATTGTGGCACGCAAAAAAAGGGCTTACGATGTTGACCGTAAGCCCTTGATTTATTTGGAGGCGGCGCCCGGATTTGAACCGGGGAATAAAGGATTTGCAGTCCTTTGCCTTACCACTTGGCCACGCCGCCGATTGCGCTGAACCGGAGAAGATGTATAACCTGATTCGATTTTTATGTCAACCGGAAAAATACCTCGCAGCGCGAAAAGACGTACCTGGTGCGCCGCTACTCATGCGTGGCAGGCGGACACCGCTGCGCCGTAGCTCGCAGAGCGAAAGAGCGTGGGCGGACACCGGGACCACCATAGCTCGAAGAGCGCAGGCGCATTACTTGGCGATGACTCTGATGAACTTGTACAGGTAGTCGAAACCGGACCAGATGGTGATGACGGTGGCAATCCAGAGGTAGAACATCCCGACGTGATGCATGTCGACGACCAGCAGCGGATGGTTTATGGAGAAAAACCACTGGTATTTGTCGTGCAGCAGCAGGCCGATGATCGCCACCAGCTGGAAGATGGTCTTGAACTTGCCGAGGTTGCTGGCGTGGATCACGATCCCCTCGTCGGAGGCGATGGCGCGCAGCCCGGTGATGATCATCTCGCGACCCAGGATCACCAGCACCATCCAGGCCGGCACGCGGTCGTAGGGGAGGATCATGATGAGGGCGGCCATGACGATCAGCTTGTCCGCAATCGGGTCGAGGAACTTGCCAAAGACCGTCACGATCCCCATGCGCCGCGCCAGGTAGCCGTCCAGCCAGTCGGTGACGGAGGCGACCGCGAAGAGCGCCGCGGCCCAGAAGCAGGCCTCGCGTCCCGGGGGGAGCAGCTGGCCGTTTTGGTGCCCCGGTGAAAGGAGCAAAAAACAGAGCAGCGGTATGGCCGCAATCCTCGCCATGGTGATGATGTTCGGCAGGTTCCAGATTTGGCCGGGGGTGGATCTCGACATGTGCGGAGCCTTTTCGCTAACGGTAGTTGTTCCTGTAGCTCAGTACTTTTGCCACGTATTGCTGGGTCTCGGGGTAGGGCGGGATGCCGCCGTACTTGGCCACCTTGCTGAGGCCCGAGTTGTAGGCGGCCAGTGCCAGCGACTCGTTCCCCTTAAAGGTGTCCAGCAGGAAGCGCAGGTAACGCACTCCGCCGCGGATGTTGTCGGAGGGGTTCAGGCAGTCGGCGACCTTGAGCCCCTGGGCGGTCTTGGGCATCAGCTGCATGAGCCCCTGCGCCCCCTTGGGCGAGACGGCACTCGGGTTGTAGCCGCTCTCCGCGTGGATCACCGCCTTTACCAGTGAGCTGTCGACGCCGAATTCGCGGGAGCAGGAACTGATGATCGGCTCGAACTCGGCGGGGTTGCGGGCGAAGCCGGGGAGCTTGAAGGCGGTCCTTAGTTTCTTGTCCTTCTTGATGTCCCGCATGAACACCTTGAAGCGGCTGTCCATGGGCGCATCGGTGAAGTGAACGGTCCCCTCGGGATCCTCGAAACGGTAGATGTCGGCGCGCGCGGGCGCCGAGGCCGCCAAGGCTGTCAGTAGCACTATCATGCTGACGGGGTGTGCTTTCAAGCGCAAAGTCCATCCTTTGGGTGTCTATTACGCGACAACGCCCTCAAGACATATAGACCAATAGCCGAGATATTTCAAGGAGTATTGTGTCAATGCCGTCCCATAACCAGTCAAAATGCCTTGACAAAAAAGCGGGGGGGATCAATAATTTGCCAGTTTTCCAATTGGAAAGGTCACAATACAAGCCTAATCGGGGGATGTATGAAGCTGCAAAGCGATTTTCTGGTGATCGGCAGCGGCATTGCGGGGCTTTCCTTTGCCCTGCAGGCGGCGGCTCACGGCACGGTCGCCGTGGTCACCAAGCGTGAAATAGCGGAATCCGCTACCAACTACGCCCAGGGCGGCATCGCCACGGTCTCCTCGGATGAGGACACCTTCGACGCCCACGTGCAGGACACCCTGGTGGCGGGCGCCGGCATCTGCCATGAGGACGTGGTCCGCATGGTGGTGGAGGAAGGGCCGCAGGTCATCGCGAACCTGATCGAGTGGGGGGTGCAGTTCACCAAGCAGGACGGCGTCTACGACCTGACCCGCGAGGGGGGGCACAGCGCACGCCGCATCCTGCACGCGGAGGACGTCACCGGACGCGAGATCGAGCGCGCCCTGGTGGTCGCGGCCCGCGCCCACAAGAACATAACCATCTACGAGAACCATATCGCCATCGACCTGGTGACCGAGTCGAAGGTGCTCAGGAAGCCCCTGGCCAGTAACCGCTGCCTGGGTGCCCACGTGCTCGACATCGAGGGGGAGGTGGTGAAGACCTTCGCGGCCCGCATCACCCTGCTCGCCTCGGGGGGCGCCGGCAAGGTCTACCTCTACACCTGCAACCCGGACGTGGCGACCGGCGACGGCGTCGCCATGGCCTACCGGGCCGGCGCGACCATAGCCAACATGGAATTCATGCAGTTCCATCCCACGACCCTGTACCACCCGACGGCGCGCTCCTTCCTGATCTCAGAGGCGGTGCGCGGCGAGGGGGCGATCCTGCGCCGGCGCGACGGCACCGCCTTCATGGAGCGCTACCACCCGCTTAAGGACCTGGCGCCCCGCGACATCGTGGCGCGCGCCATCGACAACGAGATGAAGACCCACGGCGACGACTGCGTCTACCTGGACATCACGCACCGGGACGCAGCCTACATCACCTCGCGCTTCCCCAACATCCACCAGACCTGCCTGGAGTTCGGGATCGACATGACCCGCGACATGATCCCGGTAGTCCCGGCAGCCCACTACCTGTGCGGCGGCGTGGCGGTGGACGGCAACGCCGAGACCGACCTGAAGCACCTCTACGCCATCGGCGAGGTCGCCTTCACCGGCCTGCACGGCGGGAACCGGCTCGCCTCCAACTCGCTTCTGGAGGCCGCGGTCTACGCCGGCCGCGCCTTCGAGCACGCGGTCGGGGTCCTGAAAGAGAACAACTTCACCATTCCCGCCATCCCGATCTGGGACTGCGGCACCGCGACCAACTCGGACGAGATGGTGGTGGTGTCCCAGAACTGGGACGAGATCAGGCGCTTCATGTGGAACTACGTCGGCATCGTGCGCTCGGACAAGAGGCTGGAGCGCGCCATGCACCGCATCGAGCTGATCCAGGGCGAGATCGAGGAGTACTACTGGAACTTCATCGTCACCTCGGACCTGATCGAGCTCAGGAACATCGCGACGGTGGCCCAGCTCATCGTTTCCTGCGCCCAGCAAAGGAAGGAATCGCGCGGCCTCAACTACAATATCGACCACCCCGGTGTTGACGACGTCAACTGGAAGCGCGACACCTTCATCAAGAAAGGGTTCTGAGGCACGCCATGACCATCGACGACATCAGGGAGAACATAGACCGGCTGGACTCGGAGCTTTTGCGCATCTTCAACGAGCGCGCCTCGCTCGCGCTTCGGATCGGGGAGCTCAAGAAGGGGCTGGACCTGCCGGTCTACGACCCGGCCCGAGAGAAGCGGATCTTCCTGAGGATGACCGCCGAGAACCAGGGCCCGCTGGACGACCAGGCCATCGTCAGGCTCTTCGAGCGGGTGGTCGACGAATCGCGCCGGCTGGAGCGCATCATGACCCACGGGGAACATTGAAAAGGGAGGATTTCAGGTGCTGATAGTCATGCGCAAAGAGGCCGCAGCCGTGGCCCAGGACGAGATAAAGGCGTTCCTCATCGACCGCGGATTCGACATCCACCAGTCGACCGGGGCGGACCGGGTCATCATCGGGGTGATCGGCGACACGGAGAGCCTCAAGGTCTCCGACATCGAGGCGTTTCCCGGTGTCCTTCAGGTAGTCAGGATCGCAAAGGAAGGGTGATGCGGCTCAACATCAACGGTTATCTGAGCGAGTCCCTGAAGGGCGACGGCGCCAGTTTTGAGGAGAAGCGGGGGGCCTATCTGGCGGCTGCCCGGGAGTTTCTGGAGCATTTCCGCGAGGAGCTGAAGCGCGGGCATCGTGAGGGGGAGGACGGCACGCGGGTCGTGCAGTCCATCACCTCCATGACGGACGCCCTGGTGACCCGGCTCTTCACCGCGCTCTCCGACGACCTGCACATCTCCGCCAAGTCCGGGGAGCTCGCGCTGGTCGCCATCGGCGGCTACGGCCGGGGGGAGCTGAACCCCTACTCCGATCTCGACCTGATGTTCCTGTACAGCGGCAAGGATTCCAAGCGGGTCGAGGAGGTGGCAAACCGCCTGCTCTACTTCCTGTGGGATCTCCGGCTGGACGTCGGCTACTCGGTCCGGAACCTCGCGGACTGCATCGAGATGGCCAACGGCGACACCACCGTGAAGACGGCGCTTTTGGACGCGCGGCTCTTGACCGGCAGCGAGGCGCTCTTCCAGGAGCTGAAGAAGGTCATGGTGAGCCAGGTGCTCGCCAAGAGGAGCGACGCCTTCATCGCCGAGAAGCTGGAGGAGCTCAAGAAGCGGCGCGAGAAATACGGCTCCAGCGTCTACATCCTGGAGCCCAACCTCAAGGAAGGGGAGGGGTGCCTGCGCGACCTGCACACGGCGATGTGGGTGGCGAAGATCAAGTACAAGGTGGACGAGCCGCGCGAGCTGGTCATCAAGGGGGTGCTCTCCGAGGAGGAGGTCGACATCTACTTTGCCGCCCTCGACTACCTCTGGCGCATCAGAAACGAGCTGCACTACCTGGCCGGCCGCAAGAACGACCAGCTCACCTTCGACGCCCAGACCTCCATCGCGCGCTTCTTCGGCTACGAGGACCGCGGCAACACCCTGGCGGTCGAGCAGTTCATGCAGGACTTCTACCTGCACGCAAACCGCGTGGAGCACTTCAGCTCCGTGCTGATCACCAAGTGCAGCCAGCGCGAGGAGGGGGCCCGCAAGATCCTGGGCTACTTCACCCGCAGGCCCGTGGGTGAGGGGTTCTATGTCATGAAGGGGGAGCTCGTGGTCCCGGACGAGTCGGTCATCGACAAGGACCCAATCCGGCTGATCCGCATCTTCGAGTACGCCCAGAAGCAGGGGGTCACCATCGCCCTGGGGACCAAGGGGTTGATCCGGGAGAACCTGGACCTGGTGAACGACAAGTTCCGGCGCTCCAAGGAGGCGCACACCTCCTTTTGCAACATCCTGCAGTCCGAGAAGGGGGTCTCGCAGACCCTGCAGCTCATGCACCACCTGGGATTCCTGAACCGCTTCATCCCCGAATTCGAGCGCATCTACTGCAAGGTGCAGCACGACGTCTACCACATCTACACGGTCGACACCCACACCCTGTTCGCGGTCGACGAGATCGCCAAGCTGTGGCGCGGCGAGCACAAGGACACCCTGCCGCTCTTGACCGAGCTGGCCCTGGAGGTGGACAAACGCTGGCTATTGCTTTTGGCGGTGCTGCTGCACGACGTCGGCAAGGGGGGCGGGGGCGGTCACGCGGAGCTCGGCGCCGAGCTCTCCAAGACGGTGGCGCGCCGCATGGGGCTCACCAAGGAGGACAGCGAGCGGCTGCAGTTCCTGGTGCGCCATCACCTGCTGATGGCCCATATCGCCCAGCGCCGCGACCTGCACGACGAGCGCATGATCATCCAGTTCGCACGCCAGATGGAGAAAAGCGAGAACCTGAAGCTACTTTACCTCTTGACTTACGCGGACATACGCGCCGTCGGGCCCGAGGTCTGGACCGAGTGGAAGAGCCTTCTGCTGCAGGAACTCTACGAGAAAGCCTTCCAGGTGCTGGAGCGCGGCGACTTCAAGCTGGAGGCGTCCGGCGACCGGGTGCGGCGGGTGAAGCGTGCCATCTACGACCTGCTGATCAAGGACTACCCGGCGCAGCCCATCAAGGACGAGCTGCAGGCGCTCTCCACGCGCCACCTGCTCTCCTACGCTCCCGAGGTGATAGCCGGGCACATGAAGACCCTGCTGCTACTTTCCAACGATAACACCCTGGTGCTCAAGCTGGTTCATGAGACGGAGAAAGGGTACACCAACTGCACCATCTGCACCTACGACGTGCCGGGGCTCTTCTCCATGATCACGGGGGTCATGGCGGCCAACGGCATGAACATCCTGGGTGCCCAGATCCATTCCAACAAGAACGGCAAGGTGCTCGACATCCTCCAGATCAACTCGCCGCAGGGCTTCGTCATCACGGACGAGTCGCGCTGGTCGCGCCTGGAATCCGACCTGCGCCAGGTTTTGGAGGGCGAGGTGCGGGTAGGCGCCCTGGTCGCCAAAAGGCATCGTCCCAGCATCCTCTCGGAGAAGGCGAAGCCGACGGTCCCCGCCCGGGTCGACATCGACAACGAGGTCTCCTCGGACTACACGGTCATCGACATCTACGCCCACGACAAGGTGGGGCTATTGTACTCCATCACCAGCACGCTCACCCGGCTCGGCCTCTACATCGGGGTCTCCAAGATCTCCACCAAGGTGGACCAGGTGGCCGACGTCTTCTACGTGAAGGACATCTTCGGCCAGAAGGTCTCCGACCCGGAAAAGCTGGAAGAGATCCGTCGGGAACTTTTGACCGCCATCGACAGCTAGTGGACCGCTATCTCGATCTTTTTCTGAACTATCTCCTGGTGGAGAAGGGGTCGGCGGCCAACACGGTCGCCGCCTACAGCCGCGACCTGACGCGCTACCTGAGCTATCTGGGTGAGCGCTCCCCGGACCAGATCCGCCCCAGCGACGTGGCGGGCTTCCTCGCACACTTGAAGGGTGAGGGGATCGCGCCCCGCTCCCGGGCGCGGGCGCTCTCGGCGCTACGCATGCTGCACCGCTTCCTGATGGTGGAGGGGTACAGCGAGCTGAACCCAAGCTCCATCATCGAGGCCCCCAAGGGTGTGCAGCGGCTCCCCTCGGTGCTATCCGCCCGGCAGGTGGAGGCGCTGCTCGCAGCCCCCCTGGACACCGGCGCCATCGAGCTGCGGGACGCCGCCATGCTGGAGCTGTTGTACGCGACCGGTCTGCGGGCCTCCGAACTGGTGGGGCTGCTGCAGTCCGACGTGAACCTCGCGGCCGGCTACCTGATGACCATCGGCAAGGGGAACAAGGAGAGGCTGGTCCCGATCGGCGAGAGCGCCTGCCGGGCGGTCAGCCGCTACCTGGATGGGGCGCGGAGTGAGCTTTTGAAGGAGGGCGCCAGCAAGCTGTTGTTCCTGAGCCGGCTGGGGGATGGGATGACCCGCCAGGCCTTCTGGAACATCGTGAAGAAGCGGGCCCTGCAGGCCGGGGTGCAGAGCCACCTTTCGCCGCACACCCTGCGCCACTCCTTCGCGACCCACCTGCTGGAAAACGGAGCCGACCTGAGGAGCGTCCAGATCATGCTGGGGCACGCGGACCTCTCCTCCACCCAGATTTACACCCATGTGACCCGGGAGCGGCTGAAGCGGCTGCACGGCGAATTTCACCCCAGGGGGTGAAACTGGAGGCGTGAGGTGGAGACCCTGATTAAAAACCTCCCTCCCCCCTGGCGGGGGAGGGTCGGGGTGGGGGGGAAGCTGCCACGGAGTGGCCACGTCAGTCGAAGCCAAGAGCAAATCCCCCCTGTCCCCCCTTTGCAAAGGGGGGAACCAGAGGGCAAAAGATTGGATGCACATCACCTATCATACATTACAGATTTTCACATATCACACATCACAGTAGTCAAAGGATTTAGCATGAAGTACGTGGTACTACTGGGCGACGGCATGTCGGACCAGGCGATCAAAGGGCTGGATGGCAAGACTCCGCTGCAGGCAGCGAAAACCCCCAACATGGATTTCATGGCGCGCCGCGGCACGCTCGGGCTGGCCCAGACCGTTCCCAAGGGCTACCCGCCGGGAAGCGACGTGGCAAACCTCTCCATGTTCGGTTACGACCCGGTGCTCTGCTATACCGGCCGCTCCCCGCTGGAGGCGGCCAGCATGGGGGTCGCGCTCGGTCCCGATGACGTCGCCTTCCGCATCAACCTGGTGCACCTGGAAGCCCGCGGGGGCAGGCTCACCATGGACGACTACTCCGCCGGGCACATCTCGACCGCCGACGGCCGCGAGCTGGTGGAGGAACTGCAGCGCCAGCTCGGGAACGAGGAATTCTCCTTCCACGCCGGCGTCAGCTACCGGCACCTGCTGGTATGGCACGGCGGCCGGACGCAGGTCAAGGCGACGCCGCCGCACGACATCACCGGGCAGGACATCATCACCTTCCTTCCCCAGGGCGAGCAGGCGGAGAAGCTGATCAACCTCATGAACAGCTCCCAGATGATCTTCCACAACCACCCGCAGTTCAAGCGGCGCTGCGAGAAGGGCGAGACCCCCGCCAACTCCATCTGGCCCTGGGGCCAGGGGAAGGCGCCGGCCATGGACGACTTCTTCTCGCGCTTCGGCCTGACCGGTGCCGTCATTTCGGCCGTCGACCTCATTAAGGGGATCGGCGTCTACGCGGGACTGGACATCATCGACGTGCCGGGCGCCACCGGTTACCTGGACACCAACTTCAGGGGCAAGGCAGCCGCCGCGCTGGAGGCGCTCAAGGGTAGGGACTTCGTCTTCGTTCACGTGGAGGCGCCCGACGAGGCCTCCCATTCCGGCAAGCTCGCTGACAAGCTGCAGGCGATCGAGTGCTTTGACGAGCAGGTGGTCGGTCCCGTGCTGGAGGGGATCAAGCAGTTCGGCGAGTACCGTATCCTCTGCGCGCCCGACCATCCCACACCGGTGGAGCTCGGGACCCACACCTCGGACCCGGTGCCGTTCGTCATCTACAGCGGCGAGCAGGACGTCAAGGCCGGCGTGGCGGGCTACGACGAGTGCTCCGCCGCAGCCACCGGCGTGAAGGTCGCCGAAGGGTTCCGGCTCATGGATAAGCTATTGGGAAGGTGAGACCCTGTTTTCGGCTCCATCCTCCCCTGCCCGACTCTCCTCCTCCCGGAGGGGGGAGGCCGGGAGGGGGGCTGCGCAGGCCGAAGAGACTTTTTGTATACTATCAGGCCCGAAACTACTGCCATATTTTTCCGCACGGGGTACATATTCCCGTTGACAAGTCAGGAATGAAACGATTTAATGGCGTTTCGATGAACCTCGACTCAGGTACGCTGACAAAGCGTGCCGGGCGCTATCTCTACTACGCTCCAGGAGGAATTAAATGAATCCGTTGGCCACAGAATTAAACGATTCTCTAGCCCAGCACAGCCCGTATGTCTTAGAGATGCTGTCCGATCTCGGCAAGAACCTCTTCTTCCCCAAGGGTATCCTGACCCAGTCGGCCGAAGCCAAGGATAAAGCCCACAAGTTCAATGCCACCATCGGCATCGCCACCGAAAAGGGCGGCCCGATGTACCTATCCTGCATCCAGGACAAGCTGTCCGCCTTCGATCCCAAGGACATCTTCCCCTACGCCCCTCCCGCCGGCAAGCCTGAACTGCGCGCGCTCTGGAAGGAGAAGCAGCTTCGGGAGAACCCGAGCCAGCAGGGCAAGCACTTCAGCAACCCGATCGTGACCAACGCCCTGACCCACGGGCTCTCCATCGTCGCCGACATGTTCATCGACAAGGGCGACCACCTGATCCTGCCCGACATGCTCTGGGGCAACTACAACCTGACCTTCGGCACCTGCTCCGGCGCGATCGTGAAGAAGCACCCGACCTTCACCGTCACCGGCGGCTACGACATCGACGCTTTCAAGGCGACCCTGATGAACACCGCGGAAGAGAAGGGTAAGGCTGTCGTGCTGCTGAACTTCCCCAACAACCCGAGCGGCTACACCCCGACCGTGGCCGAGGGCGACGCCCTGGTTGCCGCCATCAAGGAAGTCGCCGAGGCCGGCTGCAACATCGTCGCCATCACGGACGACGCCTATTTCGGGCTCTTCTACGAGGACTGCCTCAAGGAATCCCTGTTCGGCAAGCTGGCCAACCTGCACCCGCGCATCCTGGCGGTGAAGCTCGACGGCGCCACCAAGGAGGAGTTCGTCTGGGGCTTCCGCACCGGCTTCATCACCTTCGCCGACGGCAACGACTACGAGAACGCTCCGGTCATGAACGCCCTGGAGAAGAAGGCCATGGGCATCATCCGCGCCCGCATCTCCAACTGCCCGCACCCCTCGCAGACCTTCGTCATCGAGGCACTGCGCTCGCCCAATTTCCTGGCCCAGAAGGAAGAGAAGTTCCAGGTCATGAAGGGGCGCGCTCTGAAGACCAAGGAAGTGCTCAACTCCGGCAAGTTTGAGAAGGCCTGGGACTACTATCCTTTCAACTCCGGCTACTTCATGTGCCTGAAGCTGAAGACGGTCGAGGCCGAGAAGCTGCGCCTGCACCTCTTGGACAAGTACGGGGTCGGCGCCATCTCCATCACCAAGACCGACCTGCGCATCGCCTTCTCCTGCATCGCGGAGCAGGACATCCCGGAGCTCTTCGACATCATCTACCAGGCGGTTGAAGACCTGGTTTAAACCTGTTCGCTGCTGAGTCAGCAGCACGCATTCACTTTAAACAAAGACAGCCCTTGCCACCGATACTGGTTGCAGGGGCTGTCTTGTATTCAATCGGATAGGAACACCTGTGATCAGGCTGCTGATTGTAGATTGAGCGGTTCCACCTTGGGTAGCGGTTTTTGCGACGCCTGCCAAAGATCCCACATGGCCTGGTTCACCAGCCACGACTCCGGCGAAGTTCCGGTCAGTAGCCCCACCTTGATCGCCATATCCGCAGTCATCGTTGTATGAGCGTTCAGCAGGCGCGAAAGATGAGGACGCGACACACCCAAGCGTGCCGCCACCTCACCGATACTCATTTCCTCCGGCAAAAACTCTCGAAGTATCTCACCGGGATGCGCTGGGTTATGCATACGCGTCATGGTTAATCTCCTTTAGTGGTAATCCTGGTAATCGACTAAAATTACATCTCGCCCGTCGAATAAGAACGTGAGTCTCCAGTTGCCGCTGACAGTTATCGCCCAATGGTTAGCAAGTTCTCCCGTCAAGCGATGAAGCTTCCATCCCGAGGCATTCATATCGTTAGGGCAGGTGGCGGAATCAAGGCGGGTCAGTTGCAACCGCAGACGTACGGCATGGCTAGGCTGTATGCCAGCCTTGGAACCTGTCTCAAAGAATAGCTGGATACCCTTGTGCCGAAATGACTTGATCATCTGATAATTGTAACCTGTTAGCTAACAGGTTACAAGTGTTGCCTGTTCTTATGCCTAAACCCGGTTTCTTTAGTGAGCTTTGAACGCAGAAAAGGCTCCCCGATTTCTCCGGGAGCCTTTTCTGTTTTTACCAAGGCTCTTGACGAGCCAGTCATCCTCTAGTCAATCAGCTTGCCGATGCTGCCGAAGCGGACCCGGAACTTGTCCTTGTCCCAGGACCAGTACTTGATGAAGGCCAGGCCCTTGATCTTGTCCATGGAGACGAAGCCCCAGAAGCGGCTGTCGTAGGAGCGGTCCCGGTTGTCGCCCATGACGAAGTAGTTGCCCGGCGGAACCTTGACGGCATCCTTGAAGTCCCGGGGGTTGGCCTCCTTCGGGATGACGTCGGACTCCTTGTGCACCTCGTGCGGGTTGGCGTACAGCGCGCCGTTCACGTACACCCTCTTGTCCTTCACCTCAACCGTGTCGCCGGGGGTCCCGATGACGCGTTTGATGAAATCCTTGGAGGGATCTTCCGGGTACTCGAAGACGATGACGTCGCCGCGCCGCGGGTCGCGCAGCTTCATGACCCGGCTGTCGGTGAAGGGGATCTTGGAGCCGTAGATGAACTTGTTGACCAGGATGTGGTCGCCGATGGCGAGCGTGTCTTCCATGGAGCCCGAGGGGATCTTGAAGGCCTGCACGATGAAGGTGCGGATCACCAGGGCAAGCAGGACCGCGATGATTATGGACTCGGCATACTCTCGTACGATGTGCTTGGGCTTGACCGCCTTGGGTGCGACAGCCGCCGGGGTTTCACTCGCGGCGTTCTTGGTTTCTTCCATAGTTGCTCATTCCCCTTTTCATGATGGTTGGGCCTTGGCCCGTCCGGGTTGCGGCTACCCCTCCACCTTCAGGATTGCCAGGAACGCCTCTTGGGGGAGTTCCACGTTGCCGACGTTTTTCATCCGCTTCTTGCCTTCCTTCTGCTTCTCCAGGAGCTTGCGCTTTCTGGTGATGTCGCCGCCGTAGCATTTGGCGAGCACGTCCTTGCGCATCGCCTTGACCGTCTCGCGGGCGATGACCTTGACCCCGATGGCCGCCTGGATGGCGATCTCGAACATCTGGCGCGGGATGAGCTCCTTCATCTTGGAGACCAGTTCCCGTCCGCGGTAATAGGCCTTGTCCTTGTGGATGATGAGCGACAGGGCGTCGACGACCTCGCCGTTGATCATGATGTTCAGGCGCACCAGTTCGCTCTGGCGGTAGTCCAGAAGCTCGTAGTCGAGCGAGGCGTATCCCTTGGTGATGGATTTGAGCCGGTCGTAGAAGTCGAGCACCACCTCGTTCAAGGGGAGCTCGTAGACCACCATGACGCGGGTCGGCGTCAGGTACTTGATCTCGCGCTGCACGCCGCGCTTCTCTTCGCAAAGCGCCAGGATCCCCCCCACGAAGTCGTTGGGGACGTGGATGGAGGCGAGGATGAAGGGCTCTTCCAGGAAGGCGATTTCCGAGGCGCCGGGGAGCTGGTTGGCGCTCTGGATGGTGGTGACCGAACCGTCGGGCGCGTGCACCCGGTACACGACGGTCGGCGCCGTGGTGATCAGCTCCAGGTTGAACTCGCGTTCCAGCCGCTCCTGGATGATCTCCATGTGCAAAAGCCCCAGGAAGCCGCAGCGAAAGCCGAAGCCCAGAGCCAGCGAGGTCTCCGGGTCGTAGGAGAAGGAGGAGTCGTTGAGTTTCAGCTTGGCGAGCGCGTCGCGCAGCTGCTCGTACTGCGCGGTGTCGATCGGGTAGAGCCCCGAGAAGACCATGGGCTTCACTTCCTTGTAGCCCGGAAGCGCCGCGTCACACGGGTTATGCAGCAGCGTCACGGTGTCGCCGACCTTGGCGTCGGAGACGTCCCTGATCCCGGCGATGATGAAACCGACCTCGCCTGCGGTGAGCGCCGCGACCTCCTGCATCGCGGGGGAGAAGACACCGGCCTTCAGCACCTCGTGGGTCTTCTTGTTGCTCATGAGCTGGATCTTGTCGCCCTTCCTCACGGTGCCGTCGATGATGCGCACCAGGATGATGACACCCTGGTACTGGTCGTACCAGGAATCGAACAGTAGCGCCTTGAGCGGCTTGGCCGGGTCGCCGACCGGCGGCGGAATCTTCTTGACGATCTCTTCCAGGATCTCCTTGGTGCCGATCCCTTCCTTGGCGGAGGCCAGCACGGCGTCGTGGGTGTCGAGGCCGATGATCTCCTCGATCTCCTGCTTGACGCGCTCCGGCTCGGCGGCGGGGAGGTCGATCTTGTTGAGGACGACGAACACCTCGAGGTTGGCGTCCAGCGCCAGGTAGACGTTGGCCAGTGTCTGCGCCTCGACCCCTTGGGAAGCGTCCACCACGAGGAGTCCCCCCTCGCAGGCGGTGAGCGACCGGGAGACCTCGTAGGTGAAGTCCACGTGTCCCGGTGTGTCGATCAGGTTGAGGATGTAGTCCTTGCCGTCGTCGGCGCGGTAGTTAAGCCGCACGGTCTGGGCCTTGATGGTGATGCCGCGCTCCCGCTCCAGATCCATCTTGTCCAGGAACTGGTCCTGCTTCTCGCGGGAGGAGACGGTGCCGGTGAACTCGAGCAGGCGGTCGGCGAGGGTGGACTTGCCATGGTCGATATGGGCGATGATGGAGAAATTGCGTATATGCTGGAGTACCATATTGTCCTTTATCATGGGGAGTTTAACTCATGAAAGATACAGGACCGGCCTCCGATTGTAAAGTGATTTCTGGTCGCAGCGCCTGTCGCCGGCCTCATCTTCCGCTAGATTGTAACTACCCGCCGCCGTGCTATAAGAGTTACAATGAGATATCAATCCGGCATCAGGTGCTGAACGCTTCCCGTTGCTTAACAGCAAAAGGAGGAAACTTTCTCATGTCGAGCATTCAAGACATCATTCCCGGGTACATTCCGCCCGATTTCGGCCGCCTCGGGCTCGCCCACGCCCCGGCAGTCCAGGTCGCCCCCGCCCCCAGGGACGGCGTGCTGCCCAAGAATTACCACGCGACCTCCAACCACCCGGAGTACGTTCACCTGGGGAGCGGGGAATGGGTGCTGGCCCAGCAAAGCCGGATGGATTCGGTGATCGTGCTGCGCGGGCGGGAGTTGGAAGTCGTCGAGCCGCGCCGGGTGAAGGAAGGTGACCCGGTGGTGATCGGCCGCTCCGAGAACGGCGAGGAGGGGATCTACCTGCACATCTCCGGCTTCGAGCCCCTGACGGAGCATGTCCCCGACAAGTTCTCCTTCCGAAACCGCGGCACCCGGGAGACTCCGTTTTCCCGCTCCTACGACGAGCTGTACCAGGTGCTGCGCCACGACCGGGAGCACGGCTACATCGTCTGGGTGCTGGGGCCCGCGGTCGCCTTCGACATGGACAGCCGAAGCGCCATGCAGGGGCTGGTGGAGAACGGCTACTGCCACGCACTTTTGGCCGGTAACGCGCTCGCCACCCACGACCTGGAGGCGGCGCGCTTTCGCACCGGGCTGGGCCAGGACATCTACACCCAGGCCTTTCAGCCGATGGGGCACTACAACCACCTGGACATCATCAACGAGGTGCGACTGAGGGGAGGGATTCCCCAGACCATAGAGGAGCTGCGACTGAATGACGGCATCATCTGCGCCTGCGAGAGGAAGCGGATTCCCTATGTGCTGGCGGGTTCCATCCGCGACGACGGCCCGCTGCCGGAGGTGCTCGCCGACGCCTACCAGGCGCAGGACGCCATGCGGGTCCACGCGCGGAGGGCGACCACCGTCATCGCCATGGCGACCCAGCTGCATTCCATCGCCTTTGGCAACATGGTGCCGAGTTACCAGGTCCTGGAGGACGGGAGCGTGCGGCCGGTATTCTTCTATGTTGTCGACATGACGGAGTTCTGCGTGGATAAGCTGGCCAACCGCGGCTCGGCGCAGGCGGTCGCCATCCTGACCAACGCCCAGGATTTCATGGTGAACCTCTGGAACAACCTGAAGGGATAGGCCGGGAAGAGGCGAGAGGAGTTGGCGGGCGAATGATGATTCGCCCCGACGAAGCAGCTGGTCGTTGACGTTGTAGGGGCGCATCATCATGCGCCCTTGGGGAGGGGCCACGAAGCGCTGTGAGGGGGCTTCATGCAAGAAGAATTGGACAGCGGACGGAGCATCCGGATCATCGGCGTGCCGGTGGACCTGGGGCAGGCTCAGCGCGGCGTCGACCTGGGGCCGGGGGCGTTGCGCTATGCGGGGATCTCCGAGCGCTTGGGAGGTCTCGGTTACCAGGTCCAGGATACCGGCAACATAGAGGTGCCGGTGCGCGACGTCCTGGTCGGGGAGCGGGAACTGCATTACCTCCCCTCCATCCAGCGGGTCTGCGAAGCCGTGTACCAGGCGGGACGCCGGGCGGTAGAGGAAGGGTGCCTCCCGATCTTCATGGGCGGGGACCATTCCATAGCCCTTGGCTCGATCGGCGGGGTGACCCATCACGAACCCGCCGGGGTGATCTGGATCGACGCCCACGGCGACTTCAACACCCCGCAGACCTCGCCCTCAGGAAACATCCACGGCATGGTGCTGGCGGCGCTCACCGGGCAGGGTTTTCCCGAACTGGTGCAGGTCGGGCGCCCGGGTCCCAAGCTGCAGGTGGCCGACGTGGTGATGATCGGCATTCGGGAACTGGACCCGCAAGAAAGGGTGCGCTTGCGGGAGAGCGGCATTACCATCTACACCATGCGCGACGTGGACGAGCGCGGCATGGGGTGCGTCGCCCGCGAGGCGCTGGAGCGGCTGGCGCACCTGACCCGCCTGCACGTGAGCCTGGACCTGGACAGCCTTGACCCCCTGGAGGTTCCGGGAGTCGGCACCAGTTCTCCCGGCGGGCTCACCTACCGCGAGGCCCAGCTGCTGATGGAGATCATCGCCGACAGCCGGCGCTTGGCATCGCTCGATATCGTCGAGATCAACCCGATCCTCGACCACCGCAATCAGACCGCCAGGGTCGCGGTGGAGCTCGCCGCCTCGCTGTTCGGAAAAAGCATCCTGTGAGTCATTGAGTCGTTGAGTCGTTGAGTCGCAGAGTCGTCGCTTCAAGGGATAGGATGACTCCTATTCACCGGCCTCCAGGTACACGCTCACCAGGAAGTTCTCCTCACCGTGCTCGAACATGATAGTCAGCGTGTCCGGAACCGAGCCCGTGTTCATGACGTACTCGTCGCCCGACATGACGGAGGGGGTCGAGAGCCTGACCTCGTGGCCGTCCTTCACGAAGTGATGCTTGAAGGAGCCGCCAACCATGTTCGCTATCTCTCCCAGCGCGTCACGCACGTCGTCATCGCACTCGGTGATCTCCATGCCGAGCATCTGAGAAGCGAAATCCTGCGCCAGTTTTTGCGGGGTATTTATGCTGATCATCCCGTGATAGCTCCCGGCAAAACCTATCATGGCCGTGACGCAGTCCTTGAACTTAGTGACCGTGGTCGTGGTCTGTGATTTGGAGAGCTCCACGCCGACCATCGTGGTGAAAATCTCACGGACATCCTTGTCGAGATGCTCGATGAGCTGTTCCCCAGTCGTGTTGAGCTGCCTGAGTATTTCCTCGTTAACCATGTGTTTTCCCCCTAGGTGCCTAGCCTGTCGCGATCCTTTTCCTTGTCGGTTTTTATCAAAGTGAACAGGTTGTGCTCCAACTCCTGGTCCACCCGCTTGAACTGCATGCCCATCCCCGGTGGGCGGCGCTCCCCCCAACTCTGAAGCCTGACGACAGTGAGCTCCGCGGTGAATTCATGATCGGGAGCCACCAGGAATCTAACGGTAATCTCTTGCCCTACGGAAAAGCGTTCCGGCTCCATGTCGACGATGAAAACGCCGCTCCGGGAGATGTTGAGCGTGAAGCCGTGTCTGGTCCCGATGCTGGTCGGAACACAGAGCTCCTTTCTCCTGTGGGACCTTAGCGTTCTGGCAGTAAACACGGCGCAGGTCTTGGTGAAAAAGTCGCTCAGGCTCTTGTCCTGCTTGGCGTCGCCCGCCATAATCATGGGGATCAGCATGGAGCCCATGGACTTGACACGCAGGGGAGGGTAAATCCCCGTCAGGGTGTGGGCGATGACCTTTTCCTCGTCCTTGGCCTTTACCATGGTGGCGAGGTCAACCAGAATCCCCCGAAAGGCCCCGGAAAGGGCAGCCTCTTGTGCCTCGCAAAAGGAGGCGCACCCGAACACGGAGACCCCGAGAGACTGAGCGCTGGCGGCAATCGCGGCACGCGACTTGTCATCGTAGGCCACGACTAAAACGGGATAATCCTGCTGGGTATTTTCAGGGGGATTCATGGCCATTCCTTTCAGGACGCCGCCGTTTCCCGCTGGAAACGGAGTGCCTGCACATGATTTTCATTTGGTCAGGCCGCAGGGCGGCTGGCCGCTAGGCATTCTCCCAGAATGCCGACCAGCTTGGGCAGGTCGGGCTTCGACAGGACCGCGTTTATGGAAAGCTTCTCCCACTTCTTGATATTGTCATCCGACGCCAGGGAGCTGAAGACATACACCGGCAACCGCGCCAGTTCTTCTTGTCCCCTGATCAGCGAAACGAGGTGCAGGCCGTCCATTTTCGGCATTTCCACATCCGTGATGACGACGTCGATGTCAAACGTGCCGGCCGCTAGGGTGCTGGAGATGTAATTCCAGGCCTCCTCGCCGTTGGTGGCTTCTTCCACGGTGTATCCCGCGCCGCGCAGCGAGTTGCAGATCTGCAGGCGTATGAAGGAGGAATCATCGGCGACCAGGATTTTCCTGCCGGTGCCGTCATGGCTCAGCAGCTCCTCACTCCCCAGGGCGAGCACGGCGCTGCCCTGGTACATCTCGGCGATGATCCGCTCAAAATCGAGGATCAGGATGATGCGATCCTCCAGCTTCACCAAGCCGGTGATGTAGGAGCCGCTGGAGATCGCGCTGGGAGCCTCGATCTGTTCCCAGGACAGCCGATGAATACGGGACACCGAATTGACCAGCACCGCGATGACGACCTTGTTGAACTCGAGCACCACCATCCGTTCGGCGACCTTAGCCGGACGCTGGCCAAGAATCTGTCCGAGGTCCAGCACCGGCAGCACCTTGTCGCGCAGCATCATCATTCCTGCCACCGACTGCGGGGCGGCGACCAGGGACCTCAATTTCGGCTTGTGTATGATTTCGCGAACCTTGGCGACGTTCACCCCGTAAAAGCCCGGGTTGTCGCCGTCGTCTAAACAGAATTCGACGATTTCCAGCTCGTTGGTCCCGCTTTCCAATAGGATTCCGGTTTTTTCCGCCATTAAATTCTCCCTGTTCCTTACCGGCCGTGTCTGGCGTTAGTCCCTGGTTGCTACCCGGAACGGAAGTTTGCGGCGAGCCGAGCGCGGCTATACGATTGGAATATCTAAATGAGCCACTCTTTGATTTGTTGCTGCACTGTAAGTAGCTTTTAACCTTTTGCCTGCCATTTTGACAGTAATGCCCCTGCGGAACTTTTTAATGGGGGGCGCTGCTGCCCGTTTGTCGGAATCAAGTTATAGCTGAGTGTGCATTGTAAGATTATCGACGATGCGACCTTAAACTTGAGTGAAAAAAGGTATTTTATCTGAATGCTGACCTGGCGCTGGCACTGGTGTCCTCCAATGGGACACAGCAACAATCAGTCCAGCAGATGGAGGGAAAAGTTTACAGGAATGATGCCAGCGCGCATATGCGCCGTTATCCGGCTAGTTGCGGTAAGCACAAAAACGGTAAATGGATCTTTCGGGAATGCCGGTGTGGCGCCAGGGGGACGGTTTATTGTCGCATTCCTTGCAGCAGCTCCCTGCCGACTCTCCTCTTCCCGGAGGAGGGAGGTCGGGAGGGAGGAGGGTTGTCGGAAAGCCTTGGCGAAGGCTGACGCAAGGGGGGAGGGAGAGTTTTGGGAAGCGGAAAATTGTCGCTAATGGGGAATTGAAATTGGGGTGGAGGGTGGTTTTTCAAGCTGAGGGCAAGGCCGCAGGAAGCCGGTCGGGCCCTGAGGAAGGTCGGGGCCGGCAGGTGGCGCAGGATGAGGGTCCGGATACCCGGAGTCTAGTGAGTCGTGTGGTTGTTCAGCTCGTTAACGAGGCTGTCGATGTCGACCTTGTGCACGGAAGCACCGTGCTCCAGTTCTTCGAATTCGGCGATCTGGCAGTCGTAGCAGTCAAGTCCGTAGCTCTCGAAAATGGGGAGCGTCTCGGGATGGCGTGTGAGGATTTCCGATATGGTCATGTTCTTGGTAATCACGTGTGACCTCCCGAGTTGTGCAGCTGATTGGACTGGGAAAAGGGACGAGGCGCCGCGCGTAGCCGGCGCATACAACATTAACAGATGCCGAGGCTTCTGACAAGGCGCCCCTGCTTCGAGGAGCCGCACCCGCATAGCCCGCACTAGTTGGCAGGCTGTGGTTCTGTCCCACCCACGAGAGGGGTGTTTTTGCAGGAAGCAGGACCCCCCTGTCTCGCTGCGCGAACTCCCCCCCCACTGCGCAGGGGGGATACAGCTAAAAGCTACCTGTTGAACTTGGCGTCGAGCGCCGCTTTCACCAGCGGCGGGACCAGCTTGTCCACCGGGCCGTTCAGGGAGCTGACCTCCTTTACGATGGAGGAGGAGAGGTAGCTGTAGGGCACCGAGGTCATCATGAAGAGCGTCTCGACATCCTTGGTGATGCTACGGTTCATCTGGGCGAGCTGAAACTCGAATTCGAAATCCGAGACCGCCCGCAGCCCGCGGATGATGACCGTCGCCTCGCGCTTTCGCACAAAGTCGACCAGCAGGCCGTCGAAGGTGTCGACGCTAGCCTGGGGGCGGTCCACCAACACCTGGGAAAGCAGTGCCAGCCGCTCTTTGACGCTGAACAGGGAGTTTTTCTCCGAGTTCCTGGCCACAGCAACGACGACGCCGTCGAAAATCTTCAGGGCGCGATCGATAATGTCCAGATGTCCGAAGGTTATCGGGTCGAAGGACCCTGGGTATACCGCGATCTTCAGGGGCACTGTTCACCTCTGTCTGAAATGGTTAGGAAGGAGAGGGCAGAGTCGCCGTAGATCCGGCGCTCGGTCTCCCGCAGGTTGCCGAAACTGCGGGGGAGGTCTTCCTTCGAGGAAAATTCGGCGACGACCGTCGTCCCGGCATCAACCAGCGGGGACTCCGAGAGTAGCTCCAGCACGCGGCTCGTAAGCCCCTCGTGGTAGGGGGGGTCGAGAAAAATCAGGTGGAAGGGGGCTTCGCCCCGGCCGAGCCACTTCAGGGCGGGGGCCGCTTCCTGAAGCACCACCTTGGCGCAGTCGGTGAACCGGGTTATCTCCAGGTTCTTTCTGATGATCTCGGCCGATTCCGGGTGCGAGTCGATGAAGACCGCGTAAGAGGCACCCCTGCTGAGCGCCTCGATGCCGAGGTTCCCGGTGCCGGCGCAGATGTCGAGCACCCGCATGCCTTCGAACTCGCCCAGGCGGCTCAGGAGAATGCTGAAGAGCGACTCCTTGACCCGGTCGGCAGTCGGGCGTACCCGCATGCTCTTTGGCGCGGACAGTTTGCGCCCGCGTGCGTTTCCCGCGATCACCCGCATTCGTTAGGTCCTTTTCCGGCCCATTGTGGTCGGTTCTTTATGACACTTATTGCCAATTAGCTCTATTATCACGATGCTACCATCGCGTCAATGGCAACTTTGCTGTTGACAGCATCGCGGCGCAGTATATAAATAACGAAATCAATCAACCGATGCGGAGTTAAACAAGGTACAAAAACTAGAGCCCAGCGACCTGGCACTAAAGCCCGACAAAATTCATTGAGAATCGGGCGGCGATTTGTCAGACTGTAATCACGCTGACCGTTATAGCGCATCGACTCCGCTCAGCGAGCTGGGCCATGAGCGGAGTCGAAGGGCGGTCCCAGGTCCACCGCCGTTAAGTTAACGAATACCTCCAGTCCCGACTCTCCCCCGCCCCTTGCGGGAGGGGGTCGGGGGGCGGGGGTAGCTGCCACCTTTCGAAATGTTGGCAACTTCACCTGACGGCAGTGGGTCCCTGAGCGGAGTCGAAGGGCGTGGGCGTTGGTATTACTTTTTAGATTCGGCAGGTCCTTGATTCCTTGAGGATTTTCTGCAGGGGGCGCGTATGAGAGAGGGCAACACCATGGAGCGCGGCGATTTGGCCGGTTACGCGGCCAAGAGTGACTGTTCCAGGGGACGCAAATACCAGGAGGAGTTCCGCGACAACAGGCCCGCCTACGAGCGGGACCGGGACCGCATCATCCACTGCGCAGCCTTCCGGCGTCTGGAGTACAAGACCCAGGTGTTCGTGAACCACGAGGGCGACTACTACCGGACCCGACTCACCCATTCTCTGGAAGTGGCACAGATCGGCAAGGGGATCGCGCGCCGGCTCGGGCTCAACGAGGAACTGACCGAGACGCTCGCGCTGGCCCATGACCTCGGTCACACCCCCTTCGGGCACACCGGCGAGGAGGTGTTGAACCGGCTGATGGAGGGGGCGGGCGGCTTCGAGCATAACCTGCAGTCGCTACGGGTGGTGGACGAACTGGAGGAGCGCTACCCCAACTTCAACGGACTGAACCTGTCCTGGGAGGTGCGGGAGGGGATCGTCAAGCACTCCAGCCAGTACGACACGCCGGCGGGCGCGTACGCGGAGTTTCTCCCCGGCACCGTGCCGACCGTCGAGGCGCAGCTCATCAACCTGGCGGACGAGATCGCCTACAACAACCACGACATCGACGACGGCCTCAAGTCGGGCTACATCAACCTGGCGCAGTTGCAGGGAGTCGAGCTCTGGAACGAGGTGCACGAGGGAATCCTGAAAAAGTACCCGGGGATCGACGTGGAGCGGGGCGTCTGCCAGACGGTGAGCGCCCTGATCGGCGTGCTGATCACCGACCTGGTCGCCACCACCTACGCCAACCTGGAGAGACTGGAGATCGCGACCCAGGAGGATTTGCGCCGGGTGAACCTGCAGGTAGTCGCCTTCAGTCCCGGGATGGCAAAGCGAAACGCCGAGCTGAAGCGCTTCCTGTTCCAGAACCTGTACCGGCACTACAAGGTGGAGCGCATGAGAGTAAAGGCCGAGCGCTATCTGGTGGAGTTGTTCGAGGTCTACATCAAGCACCCGACGCTCCTACCCATGAAGCACCAGCTGAAGATGGAGCGCGAGGGGAGGGAGCGGGTCATCTGCGACTACATCGCGGGGATGACCGACCGTTTCGCGCTGGATGAGTTCAAGCGGCTCTTCGAGCCGTACGAGAGGGTGTAGAGTATTAGTCCCCCCTATTCGCCCCTACACCTCATCGCGCTGGTAGGGGCGAATCTTGTATTCGCCCGCCTTCCGTGCCCCGAGGGAAATCAACATCTGCGTCTAACAGAGCTTATGAAATAGGTGGGAAGCTGGACGAAGTGAAGCAGGGGGGTCTTTCTGTCGGAGGACCCCCCTGTCTCGCTGCGCGAACCTTCCCCCCTACTTCGCAGGGGGGATAATTCGGTTCACGCTCGAAAGCACAGAAAAAGGCGGGGGATTGCTCCTCCGCCTTTCTCATTACTGCCGCGATGTCCAGTTACCCGGGCTCGTTACTTTTTCTTCTTCTCCGCCTTGTCCTTTGGCAGCTCCAGCTTCGGTTCCTTGGCCGCGCGGTACAACAGCAGGGTCCTGCCGAGCACCTGCGCCAGGTCCGCACCGCAATTGGCGCTCAGTTCCTCGCCTACCTGGTGACGGTCCATCATGCAGCTTTCCAGTATTTTCACCTTGATCAATTCGTGGGTCGCCAACGCCTCGTCGGTTTCCTTGATCAGCGACTCGCTGACGTCACCCTTGCCAACGGTGATGACCGGCTTTAGGGCGTGCCCGAGTCCGCGGAGAAATCTCTTCTGTTTTCCTGTCAACATGCCTTCTTCCTTTGGTAACCTTTGCATAACCGGGCAAGCGTCACCCGAGCATGCGCCAGTCTCTGCAAAAAGCCTTTTTAATTTTCTGAATCGGTCGGTGATGTATAGCATTTTGCACGGCATATGGCAAGAAGGCAGATTAAACGGAGATCTTTGAGGTAAGCCCACGGCATTGTTTGATCTGGCTTTATAGGTCCAATCCGTACCCTCCGCGTGCGACGCGTTTGACTTTATTCCGAAGAAAAACTTAACGATAACCTCACCCTCCGGCCTGCAGTTTGACCTTGACTCTGGCAGGTCGCGATGGTAACTTTAGCGAAATTCAGGACCTTTTAAATTAGCCCCGTGAGGTTATCAAAGGTGAAGCATAAAGAACTCTTAGACATGCTAAGTAAGAGCCTTTTCGCCTTTTGTGCGGAGAGGCTTTTTTCATTGCAGGGTCCGCCGCACCGAATCAGTCGATGGAACGCAGACATACATCTTGATTGACAAGATTTAATCGGCGCCTGCGCCGGCAAAGGAGATTGCTATGGCAGAAAATACCGTAATTCTTGACGGCACCGGGGTGAAGAGGGCGCTCACCCGGATAGCCCATGAAGTTCTGGAAAAGAACAAGGGTGTCGAGGGGTTGGTGCTGGTCGGCATCAGGACCGGCGGCGTGCATCTTGCCCACGAGCTGGCGGCGCGCCTCTCCGAGATCGAAGGGGTCTCGGTGCCGGTTGGCGCCGTCGACATCACCATGTACCGCGACGACATCAAGGGGTGCGCCGAGCACCTGCCGGTCGGCAAGACCGAGCTCCCCTTTTCCGTCGAGGGTAAGAAGGTCGTGCTGGTGGACGACGTGCTTTTCACCGGGAGGACCATCCGGGCCGCCATGGACGCGATCATAGACCAGGGGCGCCCCTCCTGCATACAGCTTGCGGTCCTGGTGGACCGCGGCCACCGCGACCTGCCGATCCGCGCCGACTTCGTGGGGCGTAACGTGCCTACCAGCAGGAGCGAGAACATCATGGTCGCCTTCGACGCCGAGAACCGCCCGACCGAGGTCATCTTGCAGAAATAGGGATCCCCTGCGGCAAGGGGGGATTTTAAAGTGATGCTGTTCCCTTCGACTCCGCTCAGGGACCTTTCGATCGCTAAAACGGAGTCGAAGCGCAGCAATGTCCGGTTTCTATTGGCGAATCGGCTTAGGTTCGCATGGCGCAATGCAACATTTTTTCAGGGGAGGAATTCATGGGGTTCAGGCACAAAGACATCATTGCCCTCAAGGATTTGACCAGGGAGGAGATCGAACTGCTCCTCAACACTGCGGACAGCCTTGACGAGATCAACCGCCGCGACATCAAGAAAGTGCCGACCCTGCGCGGCAAGACGGTGGTAAACCTCTTCTACGAGGCCTCCACCAGGACGCGTACCTCCTTCGAGATCGCCGCCAAGCGGCTCTCGGCCGACACGGTGAACATCACCGCGTCCACCAGTTCGGTCACCAAGGGCGAGACCCTTTCCGACACCGCCCACAACGTGCTCGCCATGAAGCCGGACATCATCGTCATGCGCCACGCCGTCTCCGGCGCCCACGAGTACCTGGCGAAGCGGGTCTCCTGCTCGGTCATCAACGCCGGCGACGGGGCCCACGAGCACCCCTCGCAGGGGCTCCTGGACCTGCTCACCATGCGGCAGAAGTTCGGGAAGCTCTCCGGTCTCAAGGTGGCGATCGTCGGGGACATCACCCACAGCAGGGTGGCCCGCTCCAACATCTACGGCCTGACCACCATGGGTTCCCACGTCTTCCTCGCCGGCCCGCCGACCATGATGCCCGTCGGGATCGAGCGGCTGGGCAACGTCACCGTCTGCAAGGACATGCGTGAGGCGGTGGACCAGGCCGACGTGGTGATGATGCTGAGGATCCAGCTGGAGCGCCAGGGCAAGACGCTGCTGCCGAGCATGCGCGAGTACTCGCGCTATTTCGGCCTCAACCCCGAGATGCTGGCACTGGCCAAAAAGGATGCCATCGTCATGCATCCCGGCCCCATCAACCGCGGAGTCGAGCTTTCCTCGGCGGTCGCCGACGGGTCGCAGTCCTACATCATGAAGCAGGTGGCAAACGGCGTCGCCATCAGGATGGCCATGCTGTACCACGTCTGCGGCGGCGAGCCGGCGGCAGAGTAGTGGAGCAATAACCAGCTTAACCTTAAACTCAACCTTAACCTGATTTATTCGAGGTGCTTTGAGATGAATCTGTTGATAAAAGGCGGGCGCTTGATTGACCCCTCCCAGGGGATAGACGGAATCATGGACATCCTGATCGCCGACGGCGTGATCCTCGACCTGGGCCACGGCCTGGGCGCACCGGAAGGGACGCAGACCATCGACGCCGCCGGGCTGATCGTCACCCCGGGGCTCATTGATATGCACGTGCACCTGCGCGACCCGGGGCTCGAGTACAAGGAAGACATCGCGACCGGAAGCCGCGCCGCTGCCGCCGGCGGATTCACCTCGGTCGCCTGCATGCCCAACACCAAGCCGGTGATCGACAACAAGGCGGTAACCTCCTACATACTGAACAAGGCGCGCAACGAAGCGGTCGTCAACGTGTTCCCGGTCGGCGCCATCACCCAGGGGAGCAAGGGTGAGAGCCTGGCCGAGATGGGCGAGCTCAAGGAGGCCGGCTGCGTGGCGGTTTCCGACGACGGCAGGCCGGTGGCCAACTCCGAGCTGATGCGCCGCGCGCTGGAGTACGCCAAGGGGGTCGGCATCATGGTCATTTCCCACTCCGAGGAACTCTCGCTGGTGGGCGAAGGGGTGATGAACGAGGGGTTCACCTCCACCGAGCTCGGGCTCAAGGGGATCCCCTGGGCCGCCGAGGACGTAGCGGTGGCGCGCGAGGTCTACCTCGCCGAGTTCACCGGCGCACCGGTGCACATCGCCCACATCTCTACCGTCGGCTCGGCGCGCATCATCCGCAACGCCAAGGCGCGCGGGGTGCAGGTCACCTGCGAGACGGCGCCGCACTACTTCACCCTTACCGACGAGGCGGTGCTCGGCTACAACACCAACGCCAAGATGAACCCGCCGCTTCGGAGCGCCGCAGACGTCGCCGCCATGAAGGCGGGGCTCGCCGACGGCACCATCGACGCCATCGCCACGGACCACGCGCCGCACCATCCCGACGAGAAGGATGTGGAGTTCAACGTCGCCATGAACGGCATCGTGGGCCTGGAAACTTCGCTTCCCCTGTCGCTGCGGCTGGTCGAGGAGGGCTGCATCGACCTTAAAGCGCTGGTTTCCTGCATGTCATGCAACCCCGCGAAGATTCTCGGTTTGGAGCGCGGCACGCTGAAGCCGGGAGCCGTGGCCGACGTGACCATCATCGACCCCGCCAAGGAGTGGCAGGTGATCGCCGAGAAGCTGGAGACCAAGTCGAAGAACACGCCGTTCTTGGGCTGGCAGATGAAGGGCGCCGCCGCCTACACCATCGTCAAGGGGCAGGTGGTGCACAAAGGGGTTTAACATCGCTCCCTCCCCCCTGGCGGGGGAGGGCTGGGGTGAGGGGGAGGGCGCCATATGGTACTTCGTTGGCAACTACATCCTCCCCCGGCCCCCTGCCGTCAAGGGAGGGGGAGAGTGGAAGCGGTTAGCACATTGATTGTAGGTCACATTTCAGGTCGCGCCTTTTGGGCGCGGCGCAGCAATAAACCGATTCGGGAGAAGATACATGAAAGCAGTACTGGCTCTGGCGGACGGCCGGATATTCACAGGCAAGTCGTTCGGCGCAACGGGCGAAACAACGGGCGAGGTGGTGTTCAACACAGCCATGTCGGGGTACCAGGAAGTGTTGACCGACCCCTCGTACAAGGGGCAGATGGTCACCATGACCTACACTCAGATCGGCAACACGGGCGTCAACCCCGAGGACGTGGAAAGCGGCCAGCTCTACCTGTCGGGCTTCATCGTCAGGGAGTACCTGGACTGCTACTCCAACTGGCGGGCGACCATGAGTCTGGACGCCTACCTAAAGGAGCACGGCATCGTCGGCATCCAGGGGATCGACACCCGGGCGCTGACCCGGCACCTGCGCGACAAGGGTGCTCAAAACGGCGTCATCTCCACGATCGACTTCGACGCGGAAAGCCTGGTGCGCAAGGCGCGCGCCATCCCCTCCATGTCGGGACTCGATCTCGCCTCAGGTGTCAGTTGCACGACGCCCTACCACTGGACCGAAGGTCTCTGGGACCTGGCTGAGGGCTATCCCCAGGTCGACCGGAAGGACCTCAAGTACAAGGTCGTCGCCTACGACTTCGGCATCAAGCTGAACATTCTGCGCTGCCTGGTTTCGGCCGGCTGCGACGTGACCGTCGTGCCCGCGACCTTCCCCGCGGCTTCCGCGCTCGCCATGGAGCCGGACGGCATCTTCCTATCCAACGGCCCCGGCGACCCGGAGCCGATGAAGGAGGTCATCGAGAACCTGAAGGAGCTGGTCGGGAAGAAGCCGATCTTCGGCATCTGCCTGGGCCACCAGTTGCTCGGCCTGGCGCTCGGCGGGCGCACCGTGAAGCTCAAATTCGGCAACCACGGTTCCAACCTTCCCGTCATGGACATGGCGACTCGCAAGGTGGAGATCACCGCGCAGAACCACGGCTTCTCCGTCGACATCCTGTCGCTCTCCCACGCCTGCGGGCTGGCGCATGAAAACCTGAACGACCAGACAGTCGAGGGGATGAGCCACAAGAACCTCCCCATCTTCTCCGTGCAGCACCACCCCGAGGCGTCGCCCGGGCCGCACGACTCGCACTACCTGTTCGACCGGTTCGTGGAGATGATGGAGAAGGAGAGAAACTAGGTTAAGGTCGAGGTTAAGGAGAAAAACTAGGTTAAGGTCGAGGTTAAGGAGAAAAACTAGGTTAAGGTCGAGGTTAAGGTTAAGGGATTGTTTCCTCTCGACCTAAACCTTAACCTGAACCTGTTCTGATGCTCTCGACCTAAACCTTAACCTGGACCTGTTCTTATCTCTCGACCTAAACCTCAACCTGGACCTGTTCTTATGTCATACCTGGATCTTTACCATAGCGGCGAGCTGATCCGCTGCATCAAGGCCGGCTACGCCCGTCTGGAGTGCTGCGACCTCTGCCCGCACGCCTGCGGCGTGAACCGTCTGGCGGGCCAGGTGGGAATCTGCGGCGGCGGCAGGTCGCCGCGCATCGCCTCGGCCAGCGTGCACCGGGGCGAGGAGCCGCCCATCTCGGGGAGCCGGGGGTCGGGCACGATCTTTTTGTCCGGATGCACGCTCAACTGCCGGTTTTGCCAGAACTTCCCGATCAGCCAGCTGAGAAACGGCACGGACCTTTCCACCGGGCAATTGGCCGACAAGATGCTCGGGCTGCAGAAAAAGGGCGCGCACAACGTAAACTTCGTGACGCCCAGCCATTTCACGCCGCAGATCCTGGCTGCGCTCTACCTCGCGATCCGCAAGGGGTTTCGCCTGCCGATTGTCTGGAACACCAGCGGTTACGAGCGGCTCGACACGCTGGCTCTACTGGACGGCGTCGTCGATATTTACCTGCCGGACATGAAGTACGCCGCACCGGACCAGGCGCTCCTGCTCTCCTCGGCGCCGGGTTATCCTGGGGTGAACCGCACGGCGGTGGCCGAGATGCTGCGCCAGGTGGGGCAGCTCCAGTGCGACGAGGAAGGTATCGGGGTGCGAGGCGTCATCGTCAGGCACCTGGTGCTGCCGGAGGGTAGGGCGGGGAGCGCCGAGACGCTCGGCTACATCGCGGAGCATTTCGGAGAGGAAACCCATATTGCCCTGATGAGCCAGTATTTCCCGGCGCACCTGGCACCGGAGACGCCGGGGATCGGCAGGAGGGTGACCCCGGAGGAATACGCCGAGGCGGTAGAGGCGCTGGAAGTGTGCGGACTGGAGAACGGCTGGGTCCAGGACGAACCAGACACCTAAAGGCAGGGGCTAGGGACTGGGGACTAGGGGCTAGTAAAAGGCTAAAGGCAGGGGCTAGGGGCTGGGGACTAGGGGCTAGTAAAAGGCCAAGAGTAAAAGATCAGGGGCTGGTTAGAGCTGAGGTTGTTTCTTCCCTAGCCCCTAACCCCTAGCCCCTAGTCCCCAGTCCCTGCTGCTAGATTTATACTGACATTTAAGAGGCGGAGGTTCCGCCCTACAGAAGGAGATAGTTGCAATGCCTAAACGTACTGACATCAAGAAGATCCTCATCATCGGCGCGGGACCGATCGTCATCGGCCAGGCCTGCGAGTTCGACTACTCGGGCACCCAAGCCTGCAAGGCGCTCAAGGAAGAGGGCTATGAGGTGGTGCTCTTGAACTCCAATCCGGCGACCATCATGACGGACCCGGACTTCGCCGACTTCACCTACATTGAGCCGGTCACCCCGGAGATCCTCGCCGCAATCATCGAGAAGGAGCGTCCCGACGCGGTGCTGCCGACCCTGGGCGGACAGACGGCCCTCAACACGGCGGTCGCCGTAGCCGAGAACGGCACGCTGGAGAAGTTCGGCGTGGAACTGATCGGCGCCAAGCTTCCCGCCATCAAGATGGCCGAGGACCGCACCCTCTTCAAGGAGGCCATGCGGCGCATCGACCTCGCGGTGCCGCGCTCGGGCCTGGCCCACAACTACGCCGAGGCGATGACGGTCATCAAGACCGTCGGCTTCCCCGCCATCATCCGCCCCTCCTTCACCCTGGGCGGCACCGGCGGCGGCATCGCTTACAACATGGAGGAGTACGAAAGGATGTCCATGGCGGGGATCGACGCCTCCCCGACGGACGAGATCCTGGTGGAAGAGTCGCTCATCGGCTGGAAGGAGTACGAGCTGGAGGTCATGAGGGACACCGCCGACAACGTGGTGATCATCTGCTCCATCGAGAACTTCGACGCCATGGGGGTCCACACCGGCGACTCCATCACGGTCGCCCCGGCCCAGACGCTCACCGACAAGGAATACCAGATCCTGCGCGACGCCTCCCTGAAGATCATCCGCGAGATCGGGGTGGACACCGGCGGCTCCAACATCCAGTTCGGCATCAACCCGAAGAACGGCCGGCTCATCGTCATCGAGATGAACCCGCGCGTCTCGCGCTCCTCAGCGCTCGCCTCCAAGGCGACCGGCTTCCCGATCGCGAAGATCGCCGCCAAGCTCGCCGTGGGCTACACGCTGGACGAGATCACCAACGACATCACCAAGGAGACGCCGGCCTGCTTCGAGCCGACCATCGACTACGTGGTGACCAAGATCCCGCGCTTCACCTTCGAGAAGTTCCCGGCGGCCGACGCGACCCTCACCACCCAGATGAAGTCGGTGGGCGAGGTCATGTCCATCGGCCGCACCTTCAAGGAGTCGCTGCAAAAGGCGCTGAGAAGCCTGGAGATCGGCTCCTGCGGCTTCGAGTCGCGCTTTTTCGGCGTGGGCGGCGACACCCGGCGCGGCCTTTCCGACAAGGAACGCTCCCAGCTCCTGGACAAGCTGCGGACTCCCAACTGCGATCGGATCTGGTACGTGGGGGACGCCTTCCGCTGCGGCATGACGGTTGAGGAGATCTTCGACCTCACCTTCATCGACCCCTGGTTCCTGCACAACATCCGCCAGATCATCGAGAAAGAGGAGGAGCTGAAGCAGGTGAACCTGGCGGGCCAGTCCAAGGAGGAGCTGCATGACCTCCTCTGGGAGGCCAAGCGCTACGGCTTTGCCGACAAGTACCTGGGACAGCTTTGGAACATCCCGGAGCTTAAGGTGCGCGAGTTGCGCCTGTCCGTCGGCGTGAAGCCCGTCTACAAGCGGGTCGACACCTGCGGCGCCGAGTTCGTGGCGCACACCCCGTACCTCTACTCCACCTACGAGGAGGAGTGCGAGGCGGAGCCGACCGACAAGAAGAAGATCATCATCCTGGGGGGAGGTCCGAACCGGATCGGGCAGGGGATCGAGTTCGACTACTGCTGCGTGCACGGCGTGTTCGCGCTGGCGGAAGACGGCTACGAGACCATCATGGTGAACTGCAACCCTGAGACGGTTTCCACCGACTACGACACCTCGGACCGTCTCTACTTCGAGCCGCTCACCCTGGAAGACGTGCTGAACATCGTCGACGTCGAGAAGCCTTTCGGCGTCATCGTTCAGTTCGGCGGCCAGACACCGCTGAAGCTCGCCGTCGCCCTGGAGAAGGCCGGCGTGCCGATCATCGGCACCTCCCCGGACGCCATCGACCGCGCCGAGGACCGCGAGCGCTTCCAGGAAATGCTGCAGAAGCTCGGCCTGCGTCAGCCCGAAAACGGCACGGCGCGCTCCTTCGAGGAGGCGGAGGTCGTCGCGGACCGCATCAGCTACCCCGTCGTGGTTCGTCCCTCCTACGTGCTGGGCGGTCGCGCCATGGAGATCGTCTACGACGTTGAGAACCTGCGCCGCTACATGCACACCGCCGTCCTCGCCTCGCCCGAGCACCCGATCCTGATCGACAAGTTCCTCGACGAGGCGATCGAGATCGACGTCGACGCCCTGTGCGACGGCACCATTGCCGTCATCGGCGGGATCATGGAGCACATCGAGGAGGCCGGGATTCACTCCGGCGACTCCGCCTGCTCGCTCCCTCCCTATTCCCTCTCCCCGGAGATCGCGGACGAGATCAGGCGTCAGACCAAGGTCATGGCGCTGGAACTGAACGTGAAGGGGCTCATGAACGTGCAGTTCGCCGTCAAGGGCGACGACATCTACATCATCGAGGTTAATCCGCGCGCCTCGCGCACCTCGCCCTTCGTCTCCAAGGCGACCGGCCGCCCGCTGGCCAAGATCGCCGCGCGGGTCATGGCGGGCAAGACCCTGACCGAACTCGGCATCACCGAAGAGATCGTGCCGGCCCATATCTCCGTGAAGGAATCGGTGTTCCCGTTCGCCAAGTTCCCCGGCGTCGATACCATACTCGGACCGGAGATGAAGTCGACCGGCGAGGTCATGGGGATCGGGGCGACCTTTGCCGAGGCCTACGCCAAGGCGCAGTCGGGTGCCGGCGTCAAGCTTCCGGTCTCGGGAAAGGTGTTCATCTCCGTGAAGGACTCCGACAAAAAACATATTGTCAGCGCTGCGAAAAGATTGTATGATCAGGGCTTCGAATTAGTTGCCACGCGTGGAACCGCAACCTATCTGCTAGAGAAGGGCATCCCCGTCCAGGTGGTTAACAAGGTACTCGAGGGGCGGCCGCACATCGTTGATGCGATCAAAAATAATGAAATCTGCATGGTAATTAACACCACCCTCGGAGCCCAGGCCGTGGCGGACTCCTTCTCGATACGCCGGAACACGTTGATCAACAACGTTGCGTATTACACGACTGCCTCAGGCGCGCGGGCGGCGGTGGACGGCATCATCGCCACCTCAGAGTCGAAGCTTGAAGTGAAGTCGATCCAGGAATACCTAAAGTAGCAAGCTTAAACAGGGAACGCTAATACTAGCGTTCCCTGTTCCTTAATATACAATGCCAGTCAAAACGGGGGGCCTTCTGGCCCCTCTGCAAGTTAATCAAGGAGTAGAGATCGATGTCACAGACCTTACCATTGACCAAGGAGAGTTACGAGGCCCTCCAGGAGGATCTGAAACGCCTGATAAAGGAAGAGCGACCCAAGGTTATCCAGGATATCGCCGAGGCGCGGGCGCACGGCGACCTTTCGGAGAATGCCGAGTATGACGCCGCCAAGAACCGTCAGGGTTTCATCGAGGGGCGCATCATCGAACTGGGCGACAAACTGGCGCGCGCCTACGTGGTCGATCTCTCCAACCTGAAGCCGGACAAGGTCGTCTTCGGCGCGACGGTCACCGTCTACGACACCGCGACCGAAGAGGAAATCACCTACAAGATCGTCGGTGAGGACGAGGCGGACATCAAGCTCCTCAAGATTTCCTGCACCTCGCCGGTCGGCAAGGCCCTGATCGGCCACAAGCTGGACGACACCGTGAAGGTGAGCGTTCCCTCCGGCACCAAAGAGTACGAGATCCTCGAGATCAGGTACGAATAGAAGCAGGGGCTAGGGGCTAGGGGCTAGGGGCTAGGGACTAGGGACTAGGGACTAGGGACTAGAGACTAGAGACTAGAGACTAGAGAGAAACAAACGTAACGACTCAACGACGTAACGACTCAACGACTCAACCACTCAACGTTTTCACAAATTCAGGAGGTTCATATGAGCCAGGTAACGAAGGATATGACTTTTGCGACAGTGATGAGAATGCACCCGGACGTAGTCAAGGTGCTCGGCAAGTACAACCTCGGCTGCATCGGCTGCATGGGCGCTCAGAACGAGTCCCTGGAGCAGGGCTGCGCCGCCCACGGCATCAACGTCGAAGAGATCCTCACCGACATCAACGCGCTGTTCTAGTAGACCGTCAGCTGCCGGGCTCGGGGTTTGCCCCGGACCCGGCACTCTCGCCTTTTCCCCTTCATGCCCATCATAACCCTTTCCCCAGACGGGACCATTGCGCTTCCGCAAGAGCTCAGGGATTCCCTGGCCATCAGGCCGGGTGACCGGCTCAGCCTTGAAGTCGTCGACGGCGTCCTGCGCATTTCTCCGCAGCAACCAGCAAAATCAGCCACCAGCGCAACGGCTAATCAGACCGATCTGTCGGATCGGACCGATCGCGCCGATCAAGCTGAGAATGGGAAGGGGAAAGTTGGTAAGGCGGGCAAAGCCGTTAAAGCCGCTGTGCCAGGCCGCGCTACCCCTGCCGCCGCTGCTCCCCGCGAGGAACTGAAGACCCCGATCCGCTTCATCAAGGGGGTAGGGCCCAAGCTTGCCGAAGCCCTCGCCAAAAAGGGGATCGCCACGGTCGAGGACGCCCTGTACCTGCTGCCGCACCGCTATGAGGACCGCCGTGAGCTGAAGGACATCTCCAGGCTGCGTCCGGGCGGCACCGAGGCCTTCTTCGCCACGGTGGTTTCCGCCGAGCCGCAGACCACCAAGGGCGGGCGGGGCTACTTCGAGGTGATCGTGCGCGACGGCACCGGAAGCCTGGTGCTCAAATGGTTCCACTTCCACCCCGTGTTTATGAAAAAGAACTGGCAGGCCGGCAGGCGCGGCATCTTCATCGGTGAGGTGGCGCAGTTCGGAGCCCAGCGCGAGATGCACCACCCCGAGGTGGAGTGGGCGGCGGACGGTGAGGACATCGCCCAGGTCATGGCGCGCGACCCCGATAACTTCGGCCGGATCCTCCCGGTCTATCCGCTGACCGAGGGGGTGAGCCAGAAGCTCATGCGCCGCATCATGCGGGACACGGTGCAGCTTTTCAGCCGCTTTCTGGCCGGGACGCTCCCCGAGGAGATCGTCAGCCGGCAACGGCTCCTGTCGCTCCCCGTCGCCCTGCGCGAGGCCCACGCACCCGACCCCGACAGCGCCGTGGGCGAGCTCAACGAGGGACGTGGCGAGGCGCATCGCTCGCTCGCCTTTGACGAGCTGTTCTTCCTGCAGCTGGGGCTCGCCCTGAAAAGGCGCGGCGTTGCCCTGGAGGACGGCATCAGGTTCCAGGTGACGCACCGCTACACCAGGGAGCTCCTGAAGCTGCTCCCCTTCAGCCTGACGGGCGCGCAGAGAAGGGTGCTTTCCGAGATCAAGGAAGACATGATGTCGCCGCACCCGATGCACCGGCTGGTGCAGGGGGACGTCGGCTGCGGCAAGACCCTGGTGGCCCTGCTGGCTGCCCTCATCTGTGTCGAGAACGACTACCAGGTGGCCATCATGGCCCCCACCGAGCTCCTTGCCGAACAGCACTACCTGAACATCCACGGCTACTGCGAGCGCCTCGGCATCTCGGTCGCGCTCTTGACTGCGAGCGTGAAAGGGAAGGGCGAGACGCTGGAGCGCATCGCCTCTGGCGAAACGAAGATCGTGGTGGGAACCCACGCGGTCATCCAGGAAAAAGTCGAGTTCAAACGATTAGGACTGGGCGTCATCGACGAGCAGCACCGCTTCGGCGTCGTGCAGCGCTCGCTACTGAAGCGCAAGGGAGCCAATCCCGACATCCTGGTCATGACCGCGACGCCTATCCCGCGCACTCTGTCCATGACCGTTTTCGGCGACCTCTCCCTCTCCGTCATCGACGAGCTACCGCCGGGCCGGACGCCGATCGAGACGCGTGTTGCCCGTGAGGGGCGGCGCGGCCAGGTCTACGATGCGGTGCGCGACGAGGTGGCCAAGGGGCGCCAGGCCTACATCATCTATCCGCTGGTCGAGGAGACCGAGAAGAGCGACCTGAAGGCGGCGGTTCAGATGGCGGAGCACCTGGCGCAGGACATCTTCAAGGAGCTGCGGGTCGCTGTGCTGCACGGCAGGATGAGCGCCGCCGAGAAAGAGGCGGTGATGACCAGCTTCAAGGCGGGGGAGACCGACATACTGGTCGCCACCACCGTCATCGAGGTCGGCATCGACGTCCCGAACGCGACCGTCATGGTGATCGAGCATGCCGAGAGGTTCGGTCTCTCTCAGCTGCACCAGCTGCGCGGGCGGGTGGGGCGCGGCAGCGAGCGTTCGCGCTGCATCCTGATGTCCGGCGACAAGCGCTCCGAGGATGGTGCGAAACGACTGGAGGTGATGGTGGGGAGTTGTGACGGTTTCGTGATAGCCGAGGCCGACCTTCAGATCCGCGGCCCGGGAGACTTCCTGGGCACCCGGCAGGCAGGCCTTCCCGAGTTGAAGGTCGCCGACATCCTGCGCGACGGCGGTGTGCTGGAGCAGGCGCGCCGCGAGGCGTTCTCCCTGGTCGAAAGAGATCCTGAGCTGGGTGCGGATGGCAACGACCGGCTGCGCGCCGAACTTATGCTGCGCTGGGGCGGTAGGCTCGAATTAGCTTCTATTGGATGAACAACCAACCATACCTCGCACCGTCTCGTGAACAGCACCCTAGAAAGTCCTCTCTGCCCATTCCAGCGTTTCCTTTTCCCTTCCAGAATCCTTCGCCAGAATTCATTTTTCTCTGGAAAGATCGTGCCGAGTATGCACAGAGAGAAGTCGTCTCTGTTAGCTCAATTGATGGCCGAGCCCAGACCTCTTTTCATAGATTCGTCGGGGGGCTGACCATGCCATCTCGTGACAATTTAGAGTTTGAATTGGCCGACCAGGCCCTGAAGTTCACCCGACTCCTGTGAAAGCATAGCTGCAGCGGCTGCTGTTTCCGCTATCCCGCGGGCGTTTTGCTGGAACACGTTGGTTATTTGTTGGATATTACAGGAGATTTCACTCGTGCTGGAGGTCTGTTGTTCGGCAGCGGTTGCAATCTGGTTGATCTGCATGGTGACCTCGTTAACTTGTTCGAGAATCTGTTCCAACGCCCGGCCTGACTGTAGTGAGTTTTCCGTCCCCCTTGCGACCTCTGCCACCCCCTCCTCAATGGCGCTAACCGCTCCTCTGGTCTCACCCTGAATGGACTTGATCATTGCACCAATTTCCCGGGTGGCACGGGTGGTACGCTCGGCCAGGGCGCGCACCTCGTCGGCCACCACTGCAAATCCCCGCCCCTCTTCGCCCGCTCGGGCCGCCTCGATAGCGGCATTCAATGCCAGCAGGTTGGTCTGGTCGGCAATATCCTCGATAGTCCCGATAATCTCACCGATCTTGTCGGACCGTGCACCCAGGTCCTCGACAGTTTTTGCCGCATCCTTGACCCGGTCTGCGATGCGCTCCATGCCGTCGGTGGTCTGCCGGACCACCTCCGCCCCCGATCGCGCCGTGCCACTGGCGCGTCGGGAATTTTCCGCCGCGCTCATGCAGTTGCGAGCGATGTCGCTGGATGTTGCGGCCATTTCCTCGCTTGCCACAGCGGCGGTATTGGTCTGGGAGACGATACTCTCGGTCCTCGCGGCAATCTGGTCCGCATTCCCGTGGAGTTGCCCGGAGGCCAGGGCTACCTGCCCGGCGGTGTGCGAAATCTTGCCGATGATGTCGCGCATGGTCGTCTGGAGACTGTTGATGGAGCGGATGATGATGCTGATTTCGTTGTTACGCAGGGCACTGATCGTCTGGGTAAGATTACCTGATATCATCGTTTCGAGATACCCGATGATGCGCTGCAGCGCATTATCGACTGACCAAAAGAGCAGCGCACTAAAGAAAATTCCCAGCAGCACGAAGACTGCAGTAGAGAACACGCACAAGGATAACGGGAAGCAGCGCCCGGCCACGACGGCTACGATGATGCAGAAACTGTAACAGACACAGAGCAAAATGATGCGTGTGCGGATTCGCAGATGCAGATATAAGTTGAGTATTAAGCTCATCGAGGTCCTCGCTGGTTCTGCTCCTGATGCAGGTCGTGATTATTGTTTTTGATTATTTAATTGCCACTGGTCTCTAAAAACTAAAATTGTCGATAAATTGTATGTTGTGAGCTTTCTATCGGCATTGGAAGCGGTGACTTTAGTCAATTTTTCACTCGCTGAGCAGGCCGGACCGGCAAAGGACCTCCTCTTTGCCAAAGGATTTGCCTGGGAATAGCGGTATGCCTCACCCCAGCCAAGTATCGCAGACAACGAAATCCAGGTGTACAGCTGATATAAACCCGAATGGTATTAATAAAATAAAGGAATGGCTTTAGTTGGTAGCCCCTCTGCCGGCATTTATTCTATTATCCTACGGTAACCCTTCTCTGCTAGCATAGGTTCGAGCACTGACAATAGTGCTCTAAAAGGGATTCTAGAACGCTGTGAATAATGAGAGATGTAGCACCCCCATACTCAATCCCCTGCCAGCTTCCCATATCAAGTATTTCACCGGTTTTCATCACCTTAGGTTTTTATTCAAGTTCCTGGCGCCATCACCGAAGAGCTTGTAGGAAAAGGACTATAACCGCTTACCGTTCAGGTGGCAGTTACTCCGGACCTTCGGCAACCTCAGTTATACGTTTCCTTTGCCAGGAAAGGATGCCTTTTCCGCCGTTTCCAGCATCCCGGGACTGCCTGCATGGGAGGGGAGACAGCCGCTGTGTCCCCGTTTAACCCACAGTGACCCTGACGGGGACGGTCCCTGCTGCGAGCGATCCAATAAGTATCGGTAATGATACGTTTTTATATTTTCGGCACTCTGCCTGCTAGTAATACCCGGGAAAAGTCCGGTTGTACCCTGACGGGACAGGCAGGTGCATGACACCAAGGAGGCAGCATGCAGGAAGCTGACAGTACCCCAATCGAAGGGACTAGGCTGCAGGGAGAATGGGTTACCAGTGAGGTGGCGGTGCGGCTTAGGCACCTTACCGGGGAGTTTGATCTGTTGCAGCCGGAAAATAGATTGACGAGGAGGCAGGAGAGCCATGCAGCGAGCTACCGTTCAGCAGTTAACTGACAGAGGAGAAGGGGGGATCCCCTCGGAATACCTAACCTTCACGCTGGCGAGCGAAACCTACGGGATCGACATCCTGAAGGTGCAGGAAATCAGAGGGTATGACGCCGTCACCCGCATCGCCAACACGCCGGAATGCGTCAAAGGGGTCATTAACCTGCGCGGGGTCATCGTCCCGATCGTGGACCTGCGCATCAAGCTCGGGATGGGCGAGGCGAGCTACCACGAATTCACCGTCGTCATCGTCATCAACGTACTGGAAAAGGTGGTCGGTATCGTGGTTGACGGGGTATCCGATGTGGTGGCGCTAGGTCCCGAGCAAATCAATCCTGCCCCGGAAATGGTTTCAGCGCTGCAGACCGATTACATCACCGGCCTTGGCACCCTTAACGACGAGATGCTGATCCTGGTGAATATCGAGAAGCTGATGAGTAGTGAGGAAATGCAGGTTATTGAGCAAGCGGCCTGAGAAAATTACCGGGTTGAAATGGACACACGGGAAATCAAAACTAACAAAAGGAGTTAAACGCTATGCATTGGTTCTACAACCTGAAAATCGGCACCAAGCTACTGTCAAGCTTCATCCTGCTGGCACTCGTTGCCGGCGTTATCGGCGGGATCGGCATTTCCAGCATCCGCAAGGGAAACGACAACGATACGAAGCTCTACGAACAGGGAGCCATACCCGTTTCCCTGTTGGGACGTATTTCCACCGACTTCCAGCGGGTGCGGGTCAATCTAGCCAAGGTCATACTGGTCCGCGAGACGGCGGAGAAGCAGAAATACACCGATACGATCAAAGAGCTTAGTGCCAACATCTCCAAGAATGTGGAATCGATAACCAGTTCCTCCGCCAGCACGGAGGAAAAGGCGCTTGTCAAGGATCTTAACGACAGCCGCGCCGTATTCCGGCCGTTGCTCGGGAAGATCAGCGACCTCGGCATGTCTGGCAAGGATGCTGAGGCTTTGGCGATCTATACCGGCGAAGCGACCCGGGCGGCAATGGCCGAGCAAAGCGCCATAGAGAAACTAGTCGACTATAATCTCCACAAAGCAAAACTCCTCCGCGACAACAACACCCTGATGGCCAGTGCCTCTACGAGAAACACGCTGATCCTTGCCGTCATCGGAGTGCTACTCGCCATCGGATTAGGGATTTTTATAATCCGTATCATCACCATTCCCTTGCAAAAGGCCGTAATTACGGCGCGCTGCGTCGCCGCCGGCGATCTGACCAGTTGCGTCGAGGTTAAATACGACGATGAAACCGGTCAACTCCTGGCAGCCCTCAAGGAAATGAACGCGAGCCTGGTTCGAATCGTCGGCGACGTACGCACCGGTGCCAATTCCATCGCGACGGCGACCGAGGAGATCGCCGCGGGGAACTCCGACCTCTCCCAGCGCACCGAGGAGCAGGCGAGCGCCCTGGAGGAGACCGCTTCCAGCATGGAGGAACTCACCGCCACGGTGAAACAGAACGCGGACAACGCCCAGCAGGCAAACCAGCTGGCCATCAACGCGAGCGGCGTCGCCGCCAAGGGTGGTGACGTCATCAGCCGCGTGGTGCTCACCATGGAGTCGATCACCGGCAGCTCCAAGAAGATTTCCGATATCATCGGCGTCATCGACGGCATCGCCTTCCAGACCAACATCCTGGCACTGAACGCTGCGGTGGAGGCAGCCCGCGCCGGCGAGCAGGGGAGAGGGTTCGCTGTGGTGGCGGCGGAGGTGAGAAGCCTCGCCCAGCGCAGCGCTGCGGCCGCCAAGGAGATCAAGTCGCTCATCGAGGACTCGGTAGGCAAGGTGCAAGACGGCAGCCGCCTGGTGGAGGAAGCCGGCCGAACCACCCAGGACATCGTCACCAGCATAAGAAGGGTGACCGACATCATGGCCGAGATTTCGGCAGCCTCCGTTGAGCAGTCCAGCGGCATCGAACAGGTGAATGTCGCCATCACCCAGATGGACGATGTCACCCAGCAAAACGCAGCGCTGGTGGAAGAGGCGGCGGCGGCAGCCGAATCGCTCGAGGAGCAGGCCCGGCAGATGGTGGAAGTCGTGGCCCGCTTCAAGCTGGAGAACGGCGAAATACCGAAGGCAGCGGCCACACCCCGCAAGGTGACCCGTAGCGGGACTCCGCAGCATAAGGGCAGCGATAAAAGAGTCCGGCAGATAGCCGGCGCCCACGCTCAGAGAGCGTCCGAGCGGCGCCAAAGCGCGCTGGCGGAGGCGCCCGAGGCGGGCAACGACTGGGCTGAGTTCTAATGCTCCCCTCATCTCCCGGAGGCAGCGGGAGAGTTGGGAGCCCACCTCGCCTTCAGGAAGAGGCAGGGGGGAGCTGCCGCGAAGTTGCGATAAATCAGAACCAGGGGGGGGGATGTTGCCGGGCTTGCAAAGCAAAGCGAAATGTTGCCAGGTCGCTAGGGAGGACGCTACGCCGAGGCACTACCCGTTCACCCAGGACGACTTCAACCGGATCAGGGAGATGATCTACCGTAGCGCCGGGATCTTCCTGGCGCCCGGCAAGAAGGACATGGTCTACAGCCGCCTGGCGCGCAGGTTGCGCGCCAGGGAACTCGACTGCTTCAGCGACTACCTGGAAATTATCGAGGAAGGTGACAGGAAGGAGATGGAGGCGTTCATCAACGCCCTCACTACCAACCTGACCGCCTTCTTCAGGGAGCCGCACCATTTCAAGATACTCGCCGATCGGCTGGCCCAACTGCCGAGCAACCGGCCGGCCTCCATCTGGACGTGCGCCTCCTCTACCGGCGAGGAGCCCTATTCCATCGCCATGACGGCTGTCGACACTGTCAAGAGACCCGAACCTGCCTGCATCCTGGCAACGGACATCGACACCAACGTGCTCGCGATCGCGCGCCAGGGAGTGTACCCGATAGACCAGTTGCAAAAGCACCCACCCGACCTCCTGAAGCGCCATTTCCTCAAGGGTGAAGGGAAGAACGCCGGGCATGCCAAGGTGCGGGACGAGCTGAGGCGACTCGTGAGCTTCAGGCAGCTCAACCTGCTCGATGAGACCTGGTTCATGCGTGGCAAATTCGACGTCATTTTTTGCCGAAACGTGATGATATATTTCGACAAGCCGACGCAGAACACCATCCTGAAGAAGCTGGCCGGCTATCTGGAGCCCGACGGGCTTTTGTTCGTAGGCCATTCGGAGAGTTTCCACAGCGCCTCCGACATCCTCACCCTTTGCGGCAACACGGTGTACAGGCTGCGCAGGTAACCTCCCAGGCAGGCGCCCTCACTCTGGCCCGGGACGAAGAAAGGAATCTCCAGTGCAGATAGCCGCAAAGAAAATATCCAACCCCATCATCCTGGCCGGGCTGGTCGCGATCCTGGCCATGGCGCTTTCCACCCACCTGGTGCTCGACAAGCTGCGCCAGGAGGAGGTACGGGTGGCAACCGACCGGCAGGAACACGCCCTGAAGCTGTTTTGGCAGGCCCTCAAGTCCAGGGGCGGCGCTTTCCGCCTCAGTGAGGGACGCCTCATGGCCGGGAATTACCGGATTAACGGGAACAATGAGCTTCCCGACCAGATCAAGGAGACCACCGGAAGCAACGCCACCGTATTCCAGGGGGACACGCGGGTAGCCAGCACCCTTTTGCTTCCCGACGGGCGTCGAGCGCTGGGAACCAGGCTCTCCGGACCGGCCTACGACGCCATTTTCCGGAAGGGGATCCCCTACCGGGGCGATACCGTCATTCTCGGCACCTCCTATCTGACAGCGTACGATCCGATCCGGGACAGCCAGGGGAAAATCATCGGGGCCCTTTTCGTCGGCACCAAACGGAGCGATTACCTCGCCACCTATACCCGGATCGGCACCCTGCTGCGCGGCATTAACGGCCTCACGGCCTGCATCTTCTTCATGCTGGCCTTTCTGCTTCTGACCGAGCGCAGGCGCGCCGAGGAGCAGGTAAAGGACCAGGTGCGCTTTCTCCAGGAGATCATAGACGCCATCCCCGCGCCGGTCTTCTACAAGGACGTCCAAGGCAGGTTTCTCGGCTGCAACAAGGTCTTCGCATCCTCCACAGGCCTGAACCGGGAGCTCATCGTGGGTAAAACGGTCCACGATATCTGGAGCAAGGAGTTCGCCGACCGGTACGAGGAGAAAGACAAGGAACTTTTGGAGGACTCGGGCGTTCAGGTCTACGAGGGTACCGGCAGGAACGCCGACGGGAGCAACAACCACTTCCTGGTCAACAAGGCGCTGTTCAAGAACCAGAACGGCAGCGTCGGGGGGGTCGTCGGGGTTTTCCTCGACATCACGGACCGAAAAGAGGCTGAGGAAGAGGCCAGGAATGCCTACCAAAGAATCGCCGACATCCTCGAGTTTCTGCCGGATCCCACCTACGTGGTGAACCGGGAGCGGCGGATTATCGCCTGGAACAGGGCGATCGAGAACATGACGGGCGTAAGCAAGGAGGAGATCTTGGGCAAGGGGAGCGAGGCCGCCAGCCTTGCCTTCTACGGGGAACACCGGGAGGTACTCATCGACCTGCTCAGCGAAGAGCGGCATGCCGGGCACCGTTATCTTGACCTCGCCTGCCGGGGGGATGCACTATGTGCCGAGGGAATCGCCCTCATGCGGGGCGAGGAGCGCCGCCTCTGGAGCGTTGCAGCACCGCTGTACGACCGGCAGGGAGAGCGGGTGGGCGGGATCCAGTCGCTGCGCGACGTAACCGAGCAAAGACGTGCGGAACAGGAACGGAGCCTGATGGAGGCCCAGATGCACCACTCGCGCCTGATGGCGTCCCTCTTGGTCCAGTTGGGGCATGATCTGAGAACCCCGCTCACCCCGCTTTTCGCCCTGCTTCCCATGATCCGGGACAAGTGCTGCGATCCGCAAGTGGTGCAGATCCTCGACATCTGCCAATCGAGTGTGAGCCACATTCAGGGGCTGACCAGCAAGGCGCTCGACCTGGCCCGACTCTCCTCGCAGACGGCCACGGTGGAACTGGTGCCGGTTCCCCTGGCGGGCCTTGCGGAGAACTCGCTGAGCGGCTGTGCCGAACTTTTCGCGCAGCGGGGGATCACCTGCCGCAACCTGATCGAACCGCACTTGAAGGTGCAGGGGACGGGCGAGCAGCTCACCTTGCTGTTTGACAACCTGTTATCAAACGCCGCCCGCTACGCCGCTGCAAACGGCGAGGTCAGCATCAGCACCTCCCGCCGGGACGGCGAGCTCGTCGTCTCGGTCAAGGACGACGGCGTGGGACTTGAACCGGAACACGCCAGCCTGATTTTCGACGAATTCTACAAGGTGGACAGCTCGCGCCACGACCTCAGCACCCAGGGGCTCGGTCTGGCCATCTGCAGGCGGGTGGTTGGCAACCACAAGGGGAAAATCTGGGCCGAAAGTCCGGGAAAGGGGATGGGCACCACCATCCACTTCACCCTGGAGGCGGCTGCGGCGTAAATCATCACATCGGAGAAAGCAATGGGCCAACATATGCATGACACGGTAATGATTGTCGATGACAATAAGAACATCCGGAACACCGTCGAGATGATCTGCCAACTCGAAGGGCTGAACGTCGTGTGCTCCGAGAGCGGGGAGCAGTGCCTGCGCAACCTCAGCTCGGGCTTTCGGGGGGTGATCCTGATGGACATCATGATGCCCGACCTGAACGGCTGGGATACCATCAGGGAGATCGTGGCGCAGGGATTTTACGCCGGCAACCTGATACTCATGCTGACGGGCATTGGAGAGCCGGATGCGGAGATGGACGGCTTGCAGGAGTACGTCACCGACTACCTGGCCAAGCCCTTCCGATCGGCCCACCTGACCGAGGCCTTGCACTATTACCTCGCGCTGCTCAAGACGAGGAGATCAAATGGCGCATAACCTTGTCATGATCGGGGTCTCCACCGGTGGTCCGTTAACTCTCAGAGAGCTTTTCGGCGCACTGCCGCCCCTCAACGCGGCCTTCGTCGTCGTGCTCCACATTACCCGGGACATGGATTTCCGCATCGCCCAGGGGATTGAATCCGCAGCAGCCATGCCGGCCGCGCTGGCCCGCCACCGGGAATTCCTGAAACCCGGGAGGATCTACCTGGCTCCCGGCGGGACCCACCTGAGACTGGGCGGCAACCACCGGGTCGAACTGTACGAGGGGCCGCGGGTCAATTATGTCCTCCCCTCAGTCGACGTGGCGATGCAGTCGCTCACCCGGCAGCGTCAGGGAGCGTTGATCGGTGTAGTCCTGACCGGAATGGGTAAGGACGGCGCCGAAGGCTTACGACACATCAAGAATATCGGCGGGATAACCATGGCCCAGAACCAGAAAAGCTCTGTAATCTACGGTATGCCCAAGGCTGCGCTGGAGACCGGCGCCGTCGACCTGGTGCTGCCGCCCAAGGGGATCGCCGCCAAGTTGGTGGAAATTTTGGAGGAGTTGGGGTGAAGCTATGTACTGGCACATTAGATTTCTCTTGACCTTGGCAGGCCACAGTGATAGCTTCAGACTAGATTACACACGTTCCAGATATACGATAATACTAAATCATCCGCGAGGATGAGACGGAAAGCCTATTGGGTCTCCCTGAGACAGCCGGGTTGCCGAAATATCATATTGATATTGCGGTCCCGGTTTTTTTGTGTTTAAAAAAGGCGAGCGACGGGCCCACTATATCAGCTGGCCTCTGGGTAAACCGAAATAAGGGCTACAAGAATGAAACTCAAAAAAGTGATATCGGGAGCACAGACAGGTGTGGATAGGGCAGTTTTTGATGCAGCAATCAGAACCGGCTTGCCTGTGGACATCTATTGCACTAAAGGCGGTCCGGCAGAGGATGGGCTGATAACCGGGCGGTACCCGTTCCAGGAATTGGAGACCAGCCAGTGCAGGGTCAGAATCGAGAATAACGTCGTCGTTTCAGATGGTACCTTGATCATCAACAAGGGGCCGCTGACCCGTGGCACCAAGCTGTCCTACGATTTTACGGTGAAGCATTTCATGCCGTGCCTCATCGTCCAGCTGGATGCGGAACAGGTGATTCCGGCTTCCGGTGTCATCAGGTGGATCCATGGACAGCGGATAACGACCCTCAACGTTGCAGGTCCCAAGGAATCGAAATTCCCCGAGGGAATCTACCAGGAAGCCTACTCCTACCTTGATAAGCTCTTCGTCATGTTAAAAGATACCTGATCAGGTTTATCTCCGCCCCGCCTGCCCGCTCGGCACATTCTTCAACTTCCGGTTCTTTAGCATTGCTGTCAAACTGGATGTTGTTATCCGTTTGCCCTATACAGATTCGCTTGCTCGTCCCTTGATACCAGAAAGGTACCTTAAACGATGTTTAAAATACTTCCAACCTTGTGCTGCCTGCAACTACTGCTGGTTCTCTCTGCAGTTTCCCTGCCAGGGGTCGCCTGTGCCGACGCGCCAGCCACGATAAAGGTCGTGATGGACAACAACTACCCGCCGTATATCTTCCAGGGGCCTGAGGGGGTACTGCAGGGGATCCTGGTCGACCAGTGGCGCTTGTGGGAGCGCCGGACCGGCATAAAAGTCGAGATCCGCGCCATGGATTGGGACAAGGCGCTCAGCGAGATGCAGGCCGGTAAATTCGACGTCATCGATACCGTATTTAAAACCGCTGAGCGCTCACGCTGGCTCGACTTCGGGACAGCCTACGCTCAATTGGAGGTTCCCGCTTTTTTCGGAAAAGACATCTCAGGCCTCACCGATGCCGGTTCGCTCAGAGGGTTCGTGGTTGCCGCCAAGGCCGGGGATGCCGCCGTCGAGATGCTCAAGCGTAACGGTGTCGAGAACCTGGTGTTTTATGACAGTTACCAGGCCATCGTCCTGGCCGCGAAGGAGCACCGGATCAGCGTTTTCGTGGCCGACAAACCTCCCGCTCTCTACTACCTCTACAAATACGGGATCCAGGATCGTTTCAACCTTACTCCCCCCTTGTACGTGGGCGAATTCCACCGCGCCGTCGCCAAAGGGAACCGCGACCTGCTGCGGACCGTCGAGACGGGCTTCGGGAGCCTGGCGCCGGCCGATATGCGGCAGATCGATGCCAAGTGGCGCGGCGCCTCGCTTCCCTTGGGCAACTACCTGAGGTTCCCCCTGGCCTGCGCCGGCATCCTCGCTCTGCTGGCTCTTGCCTTGTTCGCCCACAATTTTGCCCTCCGCAAGGCGGTACAGGCCAGGACGGAGGAACTCAAGGCGAACAAGGACCTCATCGAGCAGGTCTACAACTCAGTCAACGACGCGATTATCATTCACGATGCCGCGACGGGCGCCATCGTCGACGTGAATGAGCGCATGCTCGAGATGTATGGTGTGACCCGGGAGGAGACAATGCGCCTCCGGGTCGAGGCCTTCAGTGCCGGTTCCCCTCCCTACACCCAGGACGATGCGGATGCCTGGATGCGCAGGGCGAGCCTGGGAGAGCCGCAGCTCTTCCCCTGGAAGGCAAAGAAACGCGATGGAAGCCTATTCTGGACGGAAGTCAACATGCGGCTGGCCCGGATCGGCGAACTGGACCGCATCCTGGTCACAGCGCGGGATATCTCGGAGCGCAAGGCAGCCGAGGCATCCATGGACCTGAGCCGGGAGCTTTTCAAGGCGGCCTTCCAGAGCGGACCGCTGCTCATGACCGTAAGCGATGTTGAAACGGGCCGTTTCCAGGAGGTTAACGACAATTTCCTGCGGCTTTCCGGTTTCTCCAGGGAGGAGGTGATCGGCAAGACTTCCCTTGAGCTAGGCTGGATGAGCGCCCAGGACCGGGAGCCTCTGGTCGAGGAGTTGAGGCGCTCCGGCCGGGTATCGGGAGCGAAGCTGAAGCTTACCAGGAAGAGCGGGGAGAAGATTTGGTGCCTTTATTTCGGCGAGATCATCTCCATCGCCGGAGAGCAGAGGCTCCTTTCCCTGGCTGATGATCTGACAGAGCGCAATCTGGCCGAGGAGCAGTTGCGCCAGGCCATGAAGATGGAGGCCGTCGGGCAGTTGGCGGGCGGCGTCGCCCACGACTACAACAACATGCTGACCGTCATCATCGGTTCTGCCGAACTTTTGAGGAGTTACGGCGGGGACGACGCCATGGTCCTGAAATTCTCCTCGGCCATCCTGGAGGCGGCCAGGCGGTCCGCCGACCTGACGCGCGAGCTGCTGACCTTTTCCCGCAAGGGGGACAGGACGACCATGCAGTTCGACATCCATAAGGCCGTCAAAGACGCTCTGTCACTGCTGGGGCACAGTATCGACAAGAACATCCGGCTGGAAACCAGGCTGCGCGCCCATGACACCCTGGTGGTCGGCGATCCGTCCCTGCTGCAGAACTCCCTGATGAACCTGGGTATCAACGCACGGGACGCCATGCCTGGCGGCGGCTCGATAACCTTCTCCACTGAAAACCTGACCCTGGATGAGGAGTTTTGCGCGCTCCATGCCGGCCAGGTCGCTCCGGGTCCCTATCTGGAAATCTCCGTCTGCGACACCGGAGCCGGGATAGCAAGAGAGGCTCTAGAGCACATCTTCGAGCCGTTTTTCACCACCAAGTCTGTCGGGAAGGGGACGGGGCTGGGGCTTGCCATGGTATACGGGACAGTCAGGAGTTTCAACGGGCTGATCGACGTCTCCAGCGAGCTGGGCAAGGGGACGACCTTCAAGCTGTACCTGCCGCTTGCCGAGGGGGCACTCCCGGATGCCGGCAAACTGCCGGAAGCACCGCGGGGTTCGGGCGGCATACTGCTGGTGGATGACGAGCCGCAGGTGCGCGACCTGGGAAAGTTCCTGCTGGAAGACCTGGGGTACCGGGTCTACCTTGCGGAAAATGGCGTACAGGCGCTGGAGGTCTATGCGAGAGAGAGGGACCACATAGCCCTGGTGCTTCTCGATATGATCATGCCCAAAATGGGAGGCAAGGAGGCCTTGCTGCACCTGGTCGGGCACTACCCCGAAGTCATCGTGTTGATCACCTCCGGTTTTCACAACGAGGCGAACCGGGAGGCACTGGTGCAACTGGGAGCCAGAGGGGTCCTTCAGAAGCCGTATCGCAAATACGATTTAGGCAAAGCCGTCGCGGAGGCCTTGAACGGCAGGCTAACCTGAGTTAGTAAGACTGTCCTCCATCATTGGACGGCGGAAATTCCAACGTTCCCTCCACGCCATTCCAGCTGCCGCGGGCGGGTAGGGCGCGGCGGCGAGCGGTCGCGCTGCATCCTGATGTCCGGCGACAAGCGTTCCGAAGATGGAGCGAGCCCTCTGGAGGTGCTGGTGGGGAATTGGGACGGTTTCGTCATCGCCGAGGCCGACCTTCAGATCAGCGGCCCGGGAGACTTCCTGGGCACCTCTGGGTATCGTTTGCCATTGCAGCGTAATTCAATTCCAGGTTGATGGTTAGTTATCGTGACACAACGGTTAGGGGCTTGATCAGGTTCCTTTGCAGGACCTGATAGATTGCATGGGAGCGGGAATTTAAGTTAAGCTTGGTGTAGATCTTCTTGATGTGCACACTATCCCGATAGCGGAATTCCACCATCTTGGGATCAACAGCAATGGCAGAGGGGGGTGCCGGAACGGTCACAGGCTCTGTGAAGTAGAATTCCCCCTCAAGGTTCGAGACGACCCACGGAGTCTGCTTGTTTTCGGACTTCTCACGCACTCCTTTCTTCCCACCCAGGTTGAGCAATTCGACTACAGGTCACACAATCAATCGAGTGTCCACGATGTCATGGCACTAAAATCTGTCCGACGTGGTGGCTGGATATTATTCACTATTTATTTACCCGGACGCATTCGGACTGTGACATGGAACTGCTACTGTACGGCGACCTCATCTGACACCTCCGCCTCCAGGCGGACTCACAAAGGAAAGCGAAACCGGACATGCTCTACGGATTACGCCTCGCCATCGCGGCGCTGGTCGCCTTGGCGACGGTTGCCACCTCCGCAGCTGCCTCCGGGCGCGGCGTTGTTGACGACAACGACCGTGTCGTGCTGCACGGAAACGTGCACAGGCTGGCCCGTCCCGAAGCCGACGCGGGGGCGGTCGATCCAGCCCTGCCGATGGAGCGGATGATCCTCACCCTCAAACTTCCCGCCGAACGAAAAATAAGCCTGGATCGCTTGCTTGCCGAACAGCAGATCCTCTCTTCCCCAAACTTCCACCGCTGGCTCTCGCCCGAGGAATTTGCGAAGCGCTTTGCCCCGGACCCAGCGGATATTGCCACGATAACCTCCTGGCTTACCTCCCACGGATTTACCATCGAGGAGATTGCCCGGGGGGGGACCTGGGTCAACTTCACCGGACCCGCCGCGGCCGTCGAAAGCAGCTTTCGCCTCCGTATGCGATGCTACCTCGTCGGCGGTAAGATTCACCACGCCAATGCCGACGACCCCTCCATCCCGCGGGGACTCTCCGACCTGGTGGCGGGGATCGTCTCGCTGCACGATTTCCCCCACCAGACCATGAACTCCGGAGCCATTCCGACGCCACAGCCGATCGCGGATCCGACATCTACGAGCGGAAGCAGTCATTACCTCGCACCCGGCGACTTCGCCGCCATCTACAGCCTCAACTCCCTCTATGCCGCCGGCATCGACGGCACCGGACAGGCCATCGCAATCGTGGGGAGGACCCATCCCTCCTCCACCAACTGGAGCAGTTTCCGCTCCCTGTTCGGACTTGCAGCCAATCCTCCGGTGGTGATCGTCAACGGTCCCAATCCAGGCGACCTCGGGGGGGGAGAGGACAACGAGGCCGATCTCGATGTGGAGTGGTCTGGGGCGGTGGCCAAAAACGCCACCGTCAAATTCGTGACCTCCAAGTCCACCAATAGCACCGACGGGGTGGACCTCTCCGCCCAGTACATCGTCAACTACAATCTGGCGCCGGTGATGAGCACCAGCTTCTCCGCCTGCGAGTCTGATATGCAGCAGTCCTCGGGGATTTCCGGAACAAACTCGGTGAACGCTTTCTACAACAACCTCTGGATGCAGGCTGCCGCGCAGGGGATCACCGCATTCGTCTCATCGGGGGATGCCGGGGCCTCCGGGTGCAACGCCGGGGGCGATTCCAGCGGTTCGGGGCCGGCGGTCAACGGTCTCGCCTCCACCCCCTACAACGTGGCTGTTGGGGGGACCCAGTTCGACGATGGGTCGGGAAACTACTGGAGTACGAGCAACGGCGCGGGGTCCGCCTCGGCGCTCGGCTACATCCCCGAGGTCGCCTGGAACGAGAGCGGCAGCGCGGGGGGGGCGGGTCTTTGGTCCACGGGGGGCGGCAAATCCGTCATCTACGCCAAACCCTCCTGGCAGAGCGCTCCCGGGGTCCCCGGCGACGGGATGCGCGACCTTCCGGACGTCTCCCTTTCCGCAGCCGGGCACGACGGCTACCTAGTGGAGACCCAGGGGGGGCTCTATTCCATCGGAGGGACATCCGCCTCTTCCCCCTCCTTCGCCGGGCTCATGGCGCTGGTGGTGCAAAAGACGGGACAGCGCCAGGGGAACGCCAATCCACGCCTATATCAAATCGCTGCCGCGCAGTACGGAGGCTCCGGGGTAAACGTCTTTCACGACATCCTCTCAGGCAACAACACCGTACCCGGAGTGCCCGGCTTCACCGTCGGCGTCGGATACGACCTCGCCACGGGGCTGGGATCGGTGGACGCCACTGCGCTCGTGGGGAACTGGGCCCCAGGATTCACACTCTCCGCCACTCAGCTCACCCTCACCATCCCCCAGCGCTCCTCCACGACCGCCACCGTGACGACCTCATCCCTCACCGGAAACTTCAACAACCTCCTCACATTTCTCGCATCGGGGCTTCCACCCGGGGTGACCGCAGTCTTCGATCCCCCCTCCATCGGCGCGCCTGGCGCGGGAAGCACGACGATGACTGTGGCTGCCGACAACTCGACCGCACCCGGCTCCTACGCGATCAACGTCAACGCCGCCGGCAACGGCACCCTCGTCAGCCTTCCGATGAGCCTCAACATTTTGGCTGTGTTCGACCTCAACGCCTCGGTTCCCGGAGGAGGTGGAACCATCTTCCCTGCAACGGCGACGGTGGTCTCCGGCGGAAACGCCTCCTTTTCCGTGACTCCGGCAACTGGCTATCATCTTGCCGCCCTGATCGACAACGGCACGGATGTCACAGCATCGTTCACCGGCGGCAGTTACACCGTGTCCAGCATCACAACGAACCACAGCATCGTGGGGACCTTTTCTCTCAACACCATCAGCGTCACCGCCTCAGTGACCGCCAGCGGCGGCGCGGTCACCCCGGTCAGCTCCACCGTCCCTTACGGGGGGAGCATCAGCTTCACCCTCGTGCCGGACGCGGGGTACCAACCGGGAAGCCTCAGCGATAACGGGACCTCCGTCGCCTGGGTGGAGAGCCCGCCCGGTACCTTCATCTATACAATTACCGGGGTAACCTCGCCCCACACCCTCTTGGTTACCTTCATTCCCGTCTTGCCGCTTGCGGTCCCCGCACTCCCGCCGTTCGGCGTCTCGGCCGTTCTGGTCGCCGCAGGAATATGGGGGACGCGCCGCTTCAGGCGCGGACGCCTAATTGGACAAGGGGCTGGGAGGTAACCACGCAGAAAACCGAGGCGAAGGAGAAGGTCGCCTGCTTGTAAAATCACGTTGGCCCGTGGCCAGGAGGGGTGATTTGGAAGAGTTTAGCTCCTGTCCTTTTGCTCCAAGACAAGTCGCAGCATTTGGCATATGCTGCTTCGCGTTATTCACGCTAGCAGCATTAATACCGGAATCCGCCTGCGAGTCCCTAAATCTCCATACTGCTAGAATGGCAGCCATCTGCCTTGATGGGTTCGGTTTGTCGGTCCAGGTTAAAGGGGTTACTCTTGCAAGAGGGAAATTTGCCGTCAACGTTGTTACCGAATGCTCCGTTCTACAGATGGCTCTGCTTTTCTTCAGTTTTGTGGTAAGCTCCCCAGCCTCCCTTCGTGATAAGCTTTTCGGACTTGCCCTCGGTATCTCCTTCCTGCACGAGGCAAATGTGCTTCGTATCGCGGCAGTCTTTGCCGCCGGCCTGCGAGGCCCGATTGCATTCGATGTTTGCCATGTCTACTTTGGCCAAGTATTAATGATACTGGTTGTCTGCGCCGTGTGTCTCGCATGGCTGCGTGCCGTGCAGTCGGGAACCAACCAAGATTCGCTGTGGGATTTTCTGACATGTTTTTTCGGGTTCTCTGGTGTACTTTTTCTAATCTGGATTAGGTTCAATATGGTCTATGTGGGAATTATAGACTGCGCGGTACGCTTTTTGTTCTCTCTCTTCAACTACACCCTGATAATACCCTGCCGGCATGCAATTTATTACCAAACTTTTGACGTGGTCGCCGTCGCTGGGCTTGTACTCGCCGCTCGCTCTACCTTTAGGAGGAAAAGGGCGATGCTCTGCATCGGGTTCTTAGCTTGTGCCACATTGCAAATCGCTGATAGGTCATGCGATGTTCTAGTCACCTCTTTCCACAGTGTGGCGGCAGGGAGAGCTTCGCTTTTGATTAGCTTTGTCGGGGAGTACTTGGTTCCAGTCCTAATCTGGCTAATCGTGCGTAAGGGGGCCCCTAAGGAAGAAATGGCACGGACTTAAAGATTTTTCCGGAGCCCATCCAGGAACCGTTCACCAAGGTCTGTACCGGTCACTATTAAAAGATGCGGCAATTCAAACAGGTCAGCGATATGAGGGGCGAGGGCTTAACTCACTACTGCGGCACGAAAAGAGACGGCAAAGGGCAGCGCAGGCAGCCAAGAACGCCCGTCCAGTGAATATGGACAAAAAGGCCCCGCAGTCCAAGAGGAAATACGGGGCAAAATCCAATGGAGATACGTGTGGTATCCGGCTCAGAACGGGGTCTGTGCGTAGCCGTCGAACTCGTCCGCCGTTGGGTCCATGGCCTTACCCGAGACATCGGTCCCGGAAAACTTGAAGACCATGTGGGACGGGTCGATGGTTGCATTGCCGTCCGCATTTTGGCTCATGAGGAAGGTGATTGTCGCCTGCTGCTGGGACGGGTCGTAGCTGACGCCAATGGGATTTTGCGGGATGTACGCCTCCGTCGGGAGGACCGGCAGCAGGTTGTTGTAGTACCCGGCGGCCCCGCCGGTCGCCTTGGTGATGGTCCAGTTGTTGGGGTCCTGCACGGAGGCGGCGTCCATCGGCGAGTCGAAAGAGAAGGTCAGGCTGAATTCGGCTGAGGTGTTGGGCGCTGCCAATTGCGTGGGCTCCAGGACGGAGAGCGGTGTGTTGGCGGCGAGATAGCTGGTGAAGTTGTCTGTGGTGCCGCCGCCGGCCGCGACCAGCTTCGGTTTGGCGACGATTGCCTGCAGCAGCGCACCCTGGGTGGCATCAAGCGCGGTCAGGGTGGTCACCTCGTTCTGCGCGTCCGTCGTGTCCCCCAGCGCCGCATAGGCGGTCCCCAATTCCAGGTGGGCCGCCGCCATCTTCGGGCTCAACTTGACCGCTTTGGTGAGTTGGGTCACGGCGTCGCTGTAGTTTTTCTCTTTGTTGTAGGTGGCGCCCAGGGCGTAGCAGGGGTTGGCGTCGGTGGGGGCCATGCGCTGCACCTTCTTGAACTGCGTCTCGGCCTCCGGGTAGCGGCCGGTCTGCAGGTAGAGCTGCCCGAGCGTGTAGGGGGCGACGGTGTCGGTCGGGTTCAGCCTGGTGGCGGTCTTGAACTCCTGCTCGGCCTGGCTGTACTGCTTGTTCTGCAAGTAGATATTCCCGAGGCTGGTGTGCACGTTGTCCTGGGTCGGGTCGATGCTCAGGGAGGTCTTGTATGAGTTGATCGCGTCGGAGGTCTTGTTCTGCGCCAGGTAACTGTTCCCCAGATAGTTATAGGACTGCGTGTTGGTCGGATCGAGGGAGATGGCGCGCTTGAACTCGCTGGCCGCCTTGGTGTAGTCCTTGTTCTGATAGAAGCCCAGCCCGCTGCTCAGGGCGTTGCTCGCGAGCGTCGACTGCTGGCTCGTCTGCGAGGCGAGCGTGCTGAAGATGTCGTAAGCCGAGGCGGAGGTGCTGGAGGAGTTGGGGTTTATAGAGCCGTCGAGAACGGTCGCCATGAATCTCTCCTTGCCGTGTAGCTAGTTAGTGCGGCTATGCGGTCGCCTCGGCGATTTTTCCCACAAATTCAGCTTTCGTCATCACATCGTCTCGCCGGTCTGGGGGTTGTGCCCGTCCCATGCTTCGCGTTCAACCACCAGTTTTCAGTCAGCGCGTATTCTTTGTAGATCTGTTCGATGCGTTTTTTGTGCCCTCTTTCCACTTCGGCCAGAATGTACAGCATCCTCTTGGTCTTGGGGTCATCAGTCATTGCCGCAGCGGACTCATAGAGGTTCCAGGCGATCTCCTCCGTCTCAATCGCGAAACGGAGGATTTCAGGGTAGGTTGCGTTTGGGTGCAGTCTTTAAGCCTCTGCATCTCTTCATTTAACTTTGTATCCCCACATAGTCCTATTTCCTCCTCGCAATGCTTGTCATGTCATTACCTGGATACCCCTCAAGGTGACGCCTCGCTCTGCTGTCGCATGGAGAACGCATCAGGATGCTCTATGCTGTCAGATCGGCAAGCGCGGAGGGCGGGGGAAATAGCAGACCTGGTTGCAGCAACAATCCCACGTCGAATGATTTCACCGTTTACCCTTTTGCAGTAGGCGATAATTTTTTGTGAAGATCAAGGCCAACTGGTTATGCGTAGGCTTTCGCAGCGGCTTTTTGGAGGGCGCTGGACAGGCTCTGCGCTGTAGTGGAATCCGATGTGGTGGAATTCGATGTGCTTGAATCGGATTCTTTTGCGTGCGACATCTGGTACTCAAGCCGCTCCTGGGCCGTGACCGTCCCGTCCTGGTTCGCGTCCATTTTGTCAAAGGAGGTACTGTTTGAGGAGGAACTGCCGTTTTGGGCGGCGGCCTTTGCTTCGCTGCTCAGGCTCACCGTGTCCTGCTGGCTGCCCTGAGGTTTCCCTCCTGCCGGTGCACCTTGCGGCGGCCCTTGAGACATTTTCTCCTGAATCTTCGAGAAGGCTTCCTGGGCACCCTTGACGTCACCGGAATCCAGTGCCTTTTGCACAGCGTCCATGTCCTTGCTCATGGGGTCGTTGCCGCCGGCGCCCTGGGAGGGGGCGTTCTTCTTCAGGTCGGCGAAAGCCTTCTTTGCGTCCTCCAGGTTCCCCGACTGCAGAGCGCTCCCAAGCCCGTCGAAACTCGTCTTCATCTGTTCCATTTTGCTTTGATCCGGTTGGTACATGCTTGTTGATCCCGAGACGGCTGAAATGGACATAATCCTACCTCCTTGTTTGATGGTGCCTTGTTTGATGATGCGACTCGAAAGGGTTTAAATACATCCGACATGGAATATACAATCGGTGCAGGGCGGCGCAGCTTAAGGAAATTATGGTTAAGATTTGTAAAAATTCGTAAAGATCTTGAGCGCTTCCGCGTCCCGTCCGGCGTCTCCCAGCAGTTTCGTTGCCGACTCTATCTTGCTGTGAGAGTTCATTACAATTTTTAACATTTCTTGACTAATCTTAACGGCAGTCTAGCGTAAGATTGGCCGGTTCAGAAGTCGCTACCGGTAGACGCGAAATTCGTCGCAGGAGGTTTACAGCTATGAGGGCCCCAGAAGATCTCCGTTATTTTGACAATTTAGTCCACGGTTTAGAATCCAATATGGAGAACCTACGGATAATGAGGAAAACGCCGGGGTTTCTCCCTGAGCACGGGTGGGTTTTAGAAAAAACCATCGAAGCTCAGACGAAGTTATTAGAAGAATACAAGCAATATAAGCTAGCCAAGGAGGATCTCAGGCTAAAATGAATACAAAAGAAACAATTTCTTCGGTTGGATGTCGCGCTTGGATGGCAAGTACTTGTACCATATGAACATTACAGGTGTTCCTTACTAAAAGTTGTCTCGGTATTTCGAAGTCCATACCGACTTCATCGTAAAGAGCCGCAGGGAGGTCGTGTTTGTTTTGGCGGAGGGAAACAGGAGAAATGGATGCAGAACAATATCGACCGCATAGAGAAAGGCATCATGATTGGGGTAGGTTCGGCTTTACGATGGTACACGGGTGAAATAAAAGTCCCGCCTGAAATATTCCAGAGGTTATGCCTGCAATGGCTTTACCGGTTGGTGTCCGAGCTTATCAAAGGGCCTCGACGCGGCACCAACTTCTTCCTAGAACGACAATTGAAGAAGTTCCCAATCTTCTTCATGAATTTCCCCGTCGAGTTGGCCATGGCTCGAAGGCGTTTCAAACAACAACACGATTGAAGCGACCTTCGATTTTTCGGCTTTCCTGCTCGAACCCGGCGCTCCAAGAAAGTTCATTTCAGCGCCGGGGCTCAAGCGGCAGCCTGATTTCCAGCTCGAGCCCCGCGCTTGGGAGGTTTCTCGCCGCAACCGTTCCGCCATGCAGGGTGACGGTCCTCTCGGTAATGGCGAGGCCGATACCGGTGCCGCCGCTTTGGCGGTCACGCGCCTCCGCCACCCGGTAAAAGGGGTGGAAAATGTCCAAAAGCTGTTCCTGCGGCACCCCCGGGCCGAAGTCGCGCACCCGCAAAACGGCCTGGGGACCTGCCGCCCGCTCCAGGCTCACCTCGACCGTGCTCCCCTGAGCCGTGTAGCGCACCGCATTTCGCACCACATTCTCCAAGGCCCGGCGCAGCATCTCCCGATTGCCCCAGAGCAGAAGTCCCGGGGCGGGTAAAAAATGCACGCGCCGGTTACAGGCGCAGGCCTCGAAATCCGCGTCGCGGGACACCTCGTCGGCGAGCTGCGCCAGATCGACCTCGGTTTTCTCCAGCGCGATCCCGCCCTCCAGTTGGCTCAAGGTTAAGAGTTCGCCGATCAGCTGGTTCAGTCGCTCCCCCTCCAGTTCGATGCGATTGAGGGCCGGCTCGGCGGAGCTGGGTGACTGCTGGCGGGCGATCCCTAGCGCCACGTTCAATCTGGCAAGCGGAGAGCGTAGTTCGTGGGAAACGTCCCGGACCAGCTGTTTTTGGGCGGTCACCAGCTTTTCGATGCGCACGGCCATCAGGTTGAAGTCCCGGCCCAGGTCGCTCAGTTCGTCGCCGGTTCCCTCGCCGCTCACCGCGACCCGGCTGGCGAGGTCCCCACAGGCGAGCCCCTGAGCCGCGGCACGCAGCCTGCGCACGGGGGCGGTTATGCGCCAGGAGAGACCGTAGCACACAAGGCCGCTGACCATAAAGGTTATCAACATCTGCAACCAAAGATCGGGCGGAAAGGGAAAGCTCCCGCTCGGCGCATGTGGCGGCGGTCCGGGTCTGATCTGTGCCGCCGCCAGATACGGCTTTCCCGAGGGGCCCAGGACCTTGACCACGATTACATCCCTCGCTTCGGGCGCCTTCCCGGCATTGACCATGCGGAGTGCGGCCTCCCTCAACGGAGGGGTGACGGCTTGCGAAAGAGCTCTCCCGTCCCCTGCAAAGAAATAAACCCTAAAGCCGTTCGAAGCTCCCGGTTGCGTGCCGGGCCCCCCCGGCACGGTCCCCTCCTTTTCGAACTCGGCAGCAGCGTTGCGTCCGTAGAGGGTGAGCGCTTGGCTGAGGACCTGGTTACGCTCCGAATCAAAATGGCGCATACGCTCCTCATGCATCGGTGCAAGCCTGAGATTAAAAGCGAGCAGGAAAAATACCAAACCGGAAAGTATCGTTGCAAGCCAGAACCAAAAGAAAAGTTTAATGAACATGGTCCGCATGGAGTTTTCCTAGGCCTCCCTGTTCCGCTCAGTAGCAGAATATCCGTAGAGGTAGCCGATGCCCCGTACCGACTTGATGCGATCATTGCCGTTCGCCGCAGGTCCGAGCTTTTTGCGCAGGCTGCTAACATGGACGTCGATACTCCGGTCGTAGTTGGTGAACTTGCGTCCCAGAGCCTTACTTGTCAGATCCTCGCGGCTGATCACCGTGCCGGCAAGGCGCAGCAGCGCTTCGAGAACGGAAAACTCCAAAGAGGTGAGTTCGATGGGAACAGCTGCGCAACGCACGGTCCTCGTCCCGAGGTCCAGCGTAACATCGCCGACCACTAGGATGTCAGGATTGGCCTCCCCCGGCTTTACTGCCAGGGTGCGTCTCTGGATGGCGCGCAGCCGCGCCACGAGTTCTCGCGGGTTGAACGGTTTGGGAAGGTAATCATCCGCTCCCATTTCAAGACCCAGGATACGGTCGATATCCTCCCCGCGGGCGGTGAGCATCAGGACCGGCACTTGGGAGCTCTGGCGTATCCGGCGCAACACTTCGAAACCGTTCAGGGTAGGAAGCATGACGTCGAGGACGACCAGGGCAAAGTTTCCGCCCAGTGCCAGATCGGCCCCCTGTGCGCCATCGTGCGTGGTTTCGGCATCGAACCCTTCGCTGGCAAGGTAGCTGACCAGCAATTCGCACAGGTCTGTATCGTCATCTATGATCAGGATTTTATTTTTCATGTCTTTGGCGCGGCTCCCATGATTTCCAGGGGACAGTATAACCGCAAAAGCCGCACAGGTGCTGTTAAGAATTGTAAAGAACCTTCTGAATAGGGAGTACTTACAAATCAATACATCTCTTAACCCAACTTAACTGTGACATGGAGTAGCGTTAATGCAGATTCAGCACTCAACGAAAGCCAGCCCTGGGCCGGTGGTTGTAATGGTACTCAGGAGCAGGCGATATGAGAGAGTGGGTCCGGGGGAGTCCTTCTTTGTTTTGAGGCTGAGAACCAGGCTAGGCGGTAGCCGGCACACACCCGGTAAATTGCAGGCGTGAAGGCAGGATGAAATTCGACAAACGGGCCCCCTGACTCTGTCCACCAAAGGAAGACCCCACCATGAAAGGTACTTTGCTGCAGATAGTTCTCGGGCTAGGACTGGCCACCGGCTTCCTGTGCGCTCCGGGCAGCGCCGGCGCAACCCTGGGGCTCAGCACCAGTTCGATCGCACAGGACCGGGCGGCGCTTTCCGCGGTCAGCCGAGGTACAACCAGACACGCGGCCCATGCGGTGCACGAAATCGCGTCGGATGCGACCACGGTGCGGGAATTTGTCACCACCTCCGGCACTGTCTTCGCCGTTGCCTGGAACGGCCTGGTACATCCGGACCTGTCCGTGCTGTTGGGCTCCTACCACAGCGATTACCAAAGCGCCAAGGCGGGGCTCCAGCGCAGGCATGGACAAAGGTTCCGGCAAGTACAGGGGAACCGGGTGGTTGTCGAGACCTGGGGGCACATGAGGAAATTACAGGGACGGGCCTATGTCAACGATCTGATCCCTGCGGGAGTGGACCTGAATGAAATACGCTAGGCTAGGTAAGATACCCTTTCTCATTTGGCTGCTCGCGGCACCGGCCGGCTGTGGCGGCGGTTCCGGCTCCAATGCGTCGCTCACCTCCATCAAGGTCACCCCGGCCAATGCCACCCTGACCACCGGCTCGGTCCAGCAGTATGCCGCCTTGGGAACCTATTCCGACAGCAGCACCCGGGACCTGACCCAAAGCGCCAGCTGGAGTTCTTCGTCCACCAAGGTGGCTGGCGTGAGCGATGCCGCGGGAACCAAGGGATCCCTGACGGCGATTGCGGCGGGGACCTGTACGGTCGCGGCCTCGCTGGGAACCGTCTCCGGAGCGACCGGCCTGACCGTCACCTCAGGCGCGACCCTCGCCTCCCTTACGGTCACCCCGGCCGACTCCTCCGTTTCCATCGGGAGCTCGGTGCAGTTCGCCGTTCAGGGGAACTATTCCGATGGCAGCAGCGTGGACCTTACCGCTGCGGCAACCTGGAGTTCATCGGCGGGCGCAGTGGCGACCGTGAGCGATGCGGCCAGCTCCAAGGGGAAGGCGACGGCGCTCTCCGCCGGGACCACGACGATAAGCGCCGCGGTCGGCTCTCTCACCGGATCTACGAGCCTCACCGTGACGGGCTCGAGCGCGGTGGCCACCAGCGCGAACGTGATGCCGATTACGGTAAACGGCTCTCTTTGCTCAAGCTCCACCTCCAGCGGCTATTACAACAAGCCTTGCGTCAGTGTCACGCTCTGCGACCCGGACGGTTCCCGTTGCCAAACGGTTAACGACATCCTGCTGGATACCGGCAGTTACGGCCTGCGCATCTTCAAATCAGCCATCTCGGCGCTCTCCCTCTCCCAAGTCGCCAGCGGCTCAGGCTCCCTGGCCGAGTGCATCCAGTTCGCCGACGGTTCCGCCCTCTGGGGTCCGGTGCAGCTTGCCCAAGTTCAGCTGGGGAGCGAAACCCCGGTGCAGATCCCCATCCAGGTGATCGACGCTTCGTTTGGAAGTCGACCCCGGGCATGCTCCGGGGCTGACGCGACTCCCGGCGATGCCGGATTCACCGGGATCCTCGGGGTCGGGGTGCTGGCGCAGGACTGCGGCTCGGACTGCGTCGGTAGTTCCGGCAACGGCATGTATTACCGCTGCAGCGGCACCAGTTGCAGCGGCACCGCAGTCCCGCTGGCGACCCAGGTGCCGAATCCGGTGGCAAGCCTGGACCAGGACAACAATGGAGTTTTGGTCCAGCTGCCATCGGCCAGTCTGGGGGGCGTCACCGCGCTGAGCGGTTCTCTCGTCCTGGGCGTCGGCACCCGCGCCAACAACAGTGCCACCCCTACGGTGCTCCCAGCCGATTCCAGCGGGGACTTCTTGACGGTGTTCCAGGGAGTAACCAGCACGAGCTTCCTCGACACCGGATCGAACGGCCTCTTCATACCCAATGAGGACGCGGCCGACCTCCCCACCTGTCCCGGCAGGGAGAATACCTGGTACTGCCCGGCCGGGACCAAGACCCTTTCCGCCATCGACACCGGCGCCTTCGGTTCGCCCAGCGTCCCTTTCTCCTTCACCGTTGGCAATTTCAGTTCCCTGACCAGTTCGTCGAACATGGTCTTCCAGGAACTGGCGGGGACCTCCGACTTCGGGTTCGACTGGGGACTGCCGTTCTTCTTGGGGCGCAGCGTATTCGTCGGGCTGGAGGGGAAAACCGGCCTGGGGAGCACTGGTCCCTATGTGGCGTTCTGAGGGCAAACGCCCCTGTGGCAAAGCGGGCTCACAGGGCGCCACGTGGGTGGTGAGATTGAGACGCCGCCGCTACAGTCGCCCAAAGCACGGAGGAAAAACAATGAGTCAGGAGGCAGTCCAACGGCCCCGATGCCGAAGATGCGATGGTTTTTTATACCCGAGCAGAGAACTGACCACCAACCGGGTGAGCAGAATCACCTGCGTCGTCTGCGGTGAAACACTCTACCGAGATCACCAGTGGCAGGCAGCGGTCCTGGAGCAGACTGAGATCCAAACAGTGCTACCCGACTTTAGGCAAGAGCCCCTACCGCGACGTTGTTACAGAAGAGACGCTACAAGCAAGTGATTCGATGGCTGAACGCCAACCAACTTCAAGTGAGATCAAAATGAAAAAGCTACCTATCCTCTTTGTGGATGATGATGCATCTTATCTGAAACTGATAAAGCGCATCGTTGATGAGAACGGCGTCCCGGCACACTATGCGACATGCGGGGAGGATGCTCTGGAAATATTGAGGGTTAATCGCTGTGAACTCATGGTGACCGATCTGGATATGCCGGGTATGGATGGATATACCCTTTCGAGGCTGGCAAGAAAACAATTACCGGATCTTCGCATTATCCTTTTTACCGGTGACGCCTCAGAGGAAGCACTCAAGCTGGCTGCCGAGGCAGGCATTTCCAGGGTGATTGGTAAATCACCCATGGCCCAAGAGATTCGAGAAGTCTTATGACACGTCACTTGAAGCCATTCAAACGTAACTGCGCTGGCGACGGCAAAATTCCGACAAAGGATTATGCCACCTTGAATAAAAGCCAATGCTTCCTTTTCGTATTGCTGATAGTCCTGACCGGGATCTGGCTGTTGTTTCTCGCATTGTCTGAATAGAATTAGACGGTTCTTTCCAAATCTAAATGAGACAAATTCAGACTTTTCCTCGGAAACTTCCCGGCATTGGACCGGTAACAACAGCTGGTTTCGGTCACCGAGCGCACTTTCGAGAATAAGGCTTTGGGCGGAGACCCGCGCCTTCCTGGCATTTGATCGGTCCGCGTCGCAGGCGCCGAACGTGGGCTATGAGTGTCGCATAACGTGACGGCTCAGGAGCAAGTATAGTTCGGCGGCGAAGGTGTGCTCGTCCGCCAGGAAAAAGCGTACTGTATTGGGCTGCCAGCTGTTGAGGGACAAGCCTTTCATTGCCAGGGATAGGTGGAGCTCCCAGCGCTTGCCGGATCCCTGCGCTAGGGAGGCATCGATAAGCTCCAGTGGATGGAGTTCCACGTCGGCAGTGGTCCTAAATAGGCAGGGGGGGCCGTTTGTCGGCGCTGAAGCGAACTGGGTGCCGGCCGGGATGGTGGCGGTCTGTCCCTTTGTTGCGTGCGTGGTGAAGCCGATAATTGTGCTCGCTGGAATGGGGCGCAGGTAGTGAGGCAAAATCAGGTGTGTGAGCTGCTGGATCAGTTCCGGGAAAGCAATATCCAGCCTCTGGCGCACCAGGGAGTTCTGGAAGAGCACCGCGTCCAGAAGCCGCTCAACGTCCGGGTCGGTCTTGTTCCCGTCCAAAAGCGGCGCCAGTGAAGGGTTGGCAAGGGCGAACTCGCTGGCGAGGTTCCGTATGAGGTCTATCTCAGCATCAGAAAAATGCTTTGCCATGAACACCTCCAGACGGGGCGATTGGGGGGGGACGACCGTAGGCCCGGAAATTATGTTACCTACCATAGGGATTAAGATTAGTAATGACTAAGCTTACCTGCTATGGTCCTCGTGTCGAGGAAATAGATTTTTACAGCAGCGAAAGTTTCAGCGAGTGAAAGTTACCCGCCTCAATGATGCGATTTTGCTAAGGGTGATTTTTTGTTCAGGGCTGTGGTAATTGCGAGAGGGCAAAACAAGCTAATCGGGCGGGATGCGGTCAGGGCATGAGGCGGTTAAGGATGAAAATTGTCGGAAATGCTTGCTGTCGACCGAGGCTTGAGGGCAAGCATTGGTTCTGGATACGGTTGGATTATAATAAATCTCTTTATTTATCCAAGAATCTTAAGCGGAATAGTTTTTTGGCAAGATTGTAAATGTCGTCCTTGGCACCTTCGCGGCGAATGCCTACGGCGACGATAAAAACCATGATATCTTTCTCTTTAACTCCATAAATGACACGGTAGCGTTGCCCAACGGCTCTGATGCTACGAAACCCTGTAAGTTCGCCTGTCAAGGCTTTGCCTTGCTTTTCGGGATCTTCAGTAAGACGATCAATAACGGTTATTATCGTTTCACGGATTCGACGGTCTGAGATGTCGGCTAACATCCTCAAGGCCGTGGGTGTTATGACGATGCGCCATGTCACTTCGCGAGTTCCAGTTTTGCCTCATCCCATGAGATGACGTCTCCTAACTCCATTTCTTTGATGCTCAGCCGTAAATCGTCCATGAGGTTCTCGTCGGCCATCACCTCAAGTGTTTCGGTAATGGCTTCATATAACTCCCATGGCATTACTGCCAACACCGGTTTGCCACGCCGGGTAATTTCCATCACGTTAATCTCGCCGTCGTTCACAAGAATTTCGGGCAGCGATGTGAGCTGTTTTCGCGCTTCCATTATGGGCAGTGTTCTGGTCATTAATTCTTCTCCCGTACCAATAAGAGTACAGGTACTGGTTCTTTTAGTCAAGGGCCTGCCGGCCAGGAGAACACTTGGCGAGAGAGACCTATTTAGATGCAGCAGGGATAGCCGCGACGGGGAGGGGCCTAAAACGAGGGAATCGCAAGAAAGGCGCCCTATTGAAAGGGCGCCATATTGTGGAACAAACTTTGAAAAGAATACGAGAGTGTTTTGCTTGTGAACTTATTCGGACACAACCACCGAACCGCGGATATCCTGCACCAGCGCGGCTATGTCCTCAACCTTGGTGTCCCAGGAGCACATGAACCTAGCACCGCCCGAGCCTATGAAGGTGTAGAAGTGCCAGCCGCGGCCGCGCAGCGCTTCCAGGGCGGCCGGCTCCATCTGGAGGAACACGGAGTTGGCCTGGCTCGGGAACATGACCTTGACCCCGGGCACCTTCTTGACCTCGTTCTCCAGGAGCCGCGCGCAGTTGTTGGCGTGGGCGGCGTTCCTGAGCCAGGCTCCGCTCTCCAGCATGTTGATCCAGGGGGCAGTCAGAAAGCGCATCTTGGAGGCGAGCTGGCCCGCCTGCTTGCAGCGGTAGTCGAACTCGAAGGCGAGATCCTTGTTGAAGAAGACGACTGCTTCGCCGATGGCAAATCCGTTCTTGGTGCCACCGAAGGTGAGCACGTCCACCCCCGATTTCCAGGTGATCTCTTTGGGCTCCACCTGAAGCGATGCCACCGCGTTGGAGAAACGGGCGCCATCCATGTGCACGTGCAAGGAGTGCTTTTTGGCCAATTCCCCGATCGCCTGCATCTCGGCCACGCTGTACACGGTGCCGAGTTCGGTCGCCTGGGTGACGCTGAGCGCCTTGGGCTTGGGATAATGGATGTCGCTGCGCTTGGTGATGGTGTGCTCGATGGCGTCCAGGTCCACCTTGCCGTCCGCGCCGGGAACCAGCAGTACCTTGGTGCCGTTGGAGAAGAACTCGGAAGCGCCGCACTCGTCGGTTTCGATGTGCGCCATCTCGTGGCAGACGATGGAATGGTATGACTTGCACAGGGAGGCGAGCGCCAGGGAGTTGGCGGCGGTCCCGTTGAAGACGAAGAATACCTCGCACTGCGTCTCGAAGAGGTCCCTGATCTGCTCGCACGCCTTCGCGGTCCAGGCATCGTCGCCGTAGGAACTTGCCAGTCCCCGGTTCGCCTGATCCATGGCCTGCCACGCCTCGCTGCAAATCCCTGCATAGTTGTCGCTGGCGAATTGATATTTAAGCGGCTGTCCCGCAGCTTCCAATTTGTCTGTCACCTGGTCTGCCCCCTCTGATTTTGCTTGATTCTCATTATTAGCATGGAAATTTGCCGCTCACAAATAAATTGTTTGCCGGCAGTAAACAGGGGGCGGGCGGTGGTTGAAGGGCAGACAAGGACGAAAGGGACGCCAAGGACCACAAAGACGACAAGGCAGGAAGGAATATGCAAGTGAGAGGCGAGGGCAGGGAGAGAGGGCAAGATAAGGCTAGGGGAGGCCAGGGGACGGTTGCGTGCTGGCCTGTAGCTAACCTTCAATGGCAACCGCGCTGCTGTCTTCGGCAACCCCCTCATCCGGCAGAAGCTCGGAGATGACCATCCCGGCAAGGATCAGGAGCGCTCCCAGGTACCCGAAGGCTCCCAACCGCTCACCCGCGGCGAAGTAGGCATATCCCGCACCGAAAACGGGTTCCGTGCAGAATATGAGGGCGGTGTGCGACGGGCTTATGAACCTCTGCATGGAGGTCTGCACCAAAAATGCGAATACGGTCGCAATCAGGACGCAGATCGCCAGGGTCCAGATCAGCTCGGGATGCCAGAAGAAGACCTGCTGCCCCTGGATGCCGGCGACAGCGAGGCTCAGCGCGCCGACACACAGAAGCTGCACGGTGGTGAGCAGGTAGACGTCGCTGCCGGCCTGCCGCGCGAAGCGGCTGGTGAAGAGCAGGTGCAGGGCCACGCTCGCGCCGCACAGGGTGGCTAGCAGGTCTCCGCTGTTGAAGCTCAGGCTGGCGTTGCTGCACAACAAGAAAAGACCGGTCAGCGCCAACCCTACGCCCCACCTGATGCTGCGGCCGACCGGCTGGCGAAAGAGCAGGGCGTCGAACAGCGGGACCAGCACGACGTTCAAGCCCGTGAGAAATCCGGTATTCGAGGCGCTGGTGTACTTCAATCCGACCGTCTGGAAGGCATAGGCCGCGAAGAGCAAGCATCCAAGCACTGAGCCGTGTATAAGTAGCTTTTTATTTATTCTGTCTTTACGCACAAATGCAAACGGCAGCATGATTCCCGCTGCCAGCAGGAAGCGCTGCGACAGGAAAACGAACACGTCGACATGATTGATGGCGTCCTTCACAATGGTAAATGTGACGCCCCAGAAAAATGTAGTGATCAAAAGCAACAGCGCCGCGCGAATTTTTTTCATCGTCCTCAACCTTAATTTTGACCCTATAAAACCTTGAATTCACGCAATTGTCACAATTAGGTTAACACGCTCTTAGTATACGCGCAAGAAGTAATCTAATTAGATAGTTGACAAGAGGGCGAAAATTCTTTAATAGTATCCGCAAAATGTAGAACTGTGTGTTCTACCTAATTTTAGAATTTACTAAGGGGGAAGCATGAAATCGTTTCGTATGATGGCAGCAATTCTGGCGCTTACCGGTATGTGTCTAGCAACGGGGGCCCAGGCAGCAACTGCGCCAGTCAAGACCGTAACCTTCGCTACCGATGCAGTCTGGCCTCCGATGGAGATGGTCGACGCCAACAAGAATATCGTCGGTTTTGACATCGACTTCATGAATGCAGTCGGTAAAGAGGCGGGTTTCAAGGCTGTCTTCAAGAATACTGCCTGGGACGGCATCTTCGCGGGCGTGGAAGCCGGTCAGTATGACGCGATCGTTTCCTCCGTCACCATCACCGAAGAGCGCAAGGCCAAGTACGACTTCTCCACCCCCTACGCGAAAATCGGACAGGTCCTCGTGGTGCCCAAGGCCGAGAAGGCCAAGTCCCTTGCCGACATGAAGGGCAAGAAGATCGGCGCGCAGATCGGCACCACGGGCGCCATGGAAGTGAAGAACGTCAAAGACGTGGAACTGAAGACCTATGACGATGTCGGTCTCGCCTTCGAAGACCTGGCTGCCGGCCGCATCGCCGGCGTGGTCTGCGACGAGCCGCCTGCTGTCGTCTACGCCATGCAGAAGAAAGAATACAACACCAAGTTCAAGATCGCCGGCAAGCCCTTCACCAAGGAAGACTACGGCGTCGTCGTGAAGAAAGGAAACAAGGAACTGCTCGCGATGATCAACAAGGGAATCGCTGCAGTCAAAAAGAAAAAGATCGACGAGCAGCTCAAGAAGAAGTGGCTGAAAAACTAGCCGCAAATTCCTGAAATTACCGGATGGGGCGTCGCGCATGCGTCAGGTGCGCGACGCCACATTACCGGGGTCGGATGCTGGAGCGCCACGCTGAGAAGGGGACGACCGATCATTACCCACTTAAGTCAAATCAATAATTTCAGGATGGGCAGCCAAACGTATGAGTAGTGAAGCAAAAAAGCGTATCGATGTAGGGGACGGCGCCGCCATCCCGAGAAAGAGCGACCGGGGACTTTTCACCGCCTGGCGTATCGCCTTCTTCGGTGCCATAGGCACACTTGCCTTCCTGACGGTCAGCAAGCCTGACCCTTATCTGAGCATTCTCAAGTTCGTCCCCGACGGCATACTGGTAACCTTCCAGGTGACCCTCGGGGCGATCCTCCTCGCCATCGTCTTCGGCCTCATCACGGGCCTGGGCAGAATCTCCAAGAACAAGATCTTCAACGGGGCGGCCTCGCTGTACGTTGAGATCATCCGCGGCATCCCGCTTCTGGTGCAGATCTTCTACATCTACTATGCCCTGGGCCGCTTCATCAAGGTCCCCGCGATCCTTTCCGCCATCATCGCCATGGCCGTTTGCTATGGCGCCTACATGGGCGAGGTGGTGCGCGCCGGGATCGAGTCGATCGCCAAGGGGCAGCAGGAAGCCGCCTTGTCGCTTGGGATGAACAGCCGGCAGACCATGATCCACGTCATCCTGCCCCAGGCCGTGAAGGTGATCCTGCCGCCGGTAGGTAACGAGTTCATCGCGCTCCTGAAGGACTCCTCGCTGGTCTCCATCATCGCGGTCGCCGACTTGCTGCGCCGCGGTCGCGAGTTCGCCTCCGAGTCGTTCACCTACTTCGAGACCTACACGGCCATCGCGCTGATTTACCTGATCATCACGCTCTTTTTATCGAAAATCATCGGCATGATGGAGGAGCGCGTAAGTGTCGACAAGTAACCGCAGAAAGATGGTAGAGGCAGTCGGGATCGTCAAGAGCTACGGAGCCTTCCGGGCCCTGGACCAGGTCTCCTTCGACGTGTACGACGGCGAGAAGGTCGTCATCATCGGGCCCTCGGGGTCCGGCAAGTCCACCCTGCTGCGCTCCATCAACCGCCTCGAGGTGATTGACGGCGGCCGGATCGTGGTGGATGGCATGGACCTCTCCGACCCGAAGACCGACATCATCAAGGTGCGCGAGGAGGTCGGCATGGTGTTCCAGGCCTTTAACCTATTCCCGCACAAGACGGTACTGGAGAATCTCACCCTGGCGCAGATCGTGGTGCGCAAGCGCTCCAAGAAGGATGCCGAGGAGCGCGCCATGGCGCTCTTGGAGAAGGTCGGGTTGCTGGAGAAGGCACAGGCCTATCCCGGGAAGCTCTCCGGCGGCCAGCAGCAGCGCGTCGCCATCGCCCGTTCGCTCGCCATGGACCCCAAGATGCTCCTGTTCGACGAGCCCACCTCGGCGCTCGATCCCGAGATGATCGGCGAGGTGCTCGACGTCATGAAGGGGCTGGCGCGCGAGGGGATGACCATGGCGGTCGTCACCCACGAGATGGGCTTTGCCCGCGAGGTGGCCGACCGGGTGATCTTCATGGACGCCGGACGCATCGTCGAGGAGGGTACCCCGGAGCACTTCTTCACCGCTCCCACCCACGAGCGTGCCAAGCTGTTCTTAAGCCAGATACTGTAAAGTCGTTTGCCCGAACGGATGCATCGTTGCCTTGAATAAAGCACTTAGTTTCACTTGCAGGTTAAGCCGATGAGCTTAAATATTTTATGAAAGGTGGTGATTGTCTCCTTCAGTCGGACCCGTAGTACGTTGACACGCAGGAAATTCAATTTATTCACACTGAACGAGGAGGAAGAAAAAATGAAGTGCAACAAGAAGATCCTTGCCGTAGCCGCCGCAGGCGCGCTCACCGTCGCAACCGCAGTACCCGCCCTGGCCCTGGAGAACGAATTCCACGGCACCTTTACGTCCTTCTACGACAACTCTAACTTCAGCGCAGTCGGCAACGACGGTTTCGAGCAGGCCGGCAAGCAGAACGCAACGGGCCTCCAGAAAAACGCCCCGACCGAGAACTACTTCGTGCAGCGCGTTCGCCTGAACTACAACGCCAAAGCCAGCGACCAGGTGAAACTGGTGACCAAGTTCGAAATGGACTACAGCTTCTGGGGCAACAGCAACTTCGCAGTCGCTCGTAACTCCGGCGGCGGCATCGGCGCCGACAGCGTCCAGATCGAGACCAAGAACCTCTACCTTGAGCTGAACTACCCGGCAGTGAACGCCAAGATCGGTATGCAGGGTTACAACGACTCCTTCAAGGGCGTGCTGTTCGACGACGACATGGCTGGGGTTCTGCTTTCCCACGATTATGCCAACGCCAGCGTGACTGCAGGTTTTTTCCGTTTCCTCGACAACGGCAGCATCATCGGCAAGAACGACTTCGACATGATTGCTCTTGACTCCAGCTACAAGGTGACCAAGGACTTCAAAGTCGGCGCAGCATACTACTACATCAACGACAACCGCACCAACGGGTCCTCGTCCGTCACGACCGCCAGCAATCTTCCCAGCGCGTTCGTCGATGGCAACGGCAACCCGATCTACCCGGCCGGTACGACCTTCACCACCGTCACCACCCCCAACGCCAACAACAACGTCAAGGTTCACAACGTCGGCGTCAATGCTGAAGCCGTTGTCGGCCCCGTCACCCTGAGCGGCTTCGCCCTGGCCCAGTTCGGTCAGCGCAGCGATACCCAGCTGTTCAACCAGAGCGTCACGCGCGATGCCCACGGCTTCGCCCTTAACTTGAGCGGCAAGGCTGGCCTCGCCGGCGGCACCCTGCGTTCCGACTTCTTCTACGTAAGCGGCGGCAAGAACGCCTTCTACGTCCCGGGCACGGCAACTGCCGGAACCCACGGCGGCGCTCTGTACGACACCGAAATGATCATGCTGCACCGCGACAAGAATGCCAAGACCATCGACCAGGCTATCGTGAACGACGTGAACAACTACAACCAGGGCCTCATCATCGGCACGGTTGGCTTCGATCACCCCTGCACCGACAAGATCACCAGCAGCGTCAACGCAGGTTTCGCAGCAGTTGCCAACAACGTCGCCAACTCCGGCACCAGCAACTACCTCGGCACCGAAATCAACCTCGAGTCCAACTACAAGCTGAACGCCAACACCACCCTCGGTATCCGCGGCGGCTACGTGTTCCTGGGCGACTACTTCAATACCGCAGCTACGCACAATGCTGATAACCCCTACGACGTCAAGATTCTTGCCAACTACGCGTTCTAGGTTGACCTTTCGTCTCTCCGGTGGGGTTTTCCGGAGAGACGATTTTTTAAAATCTTTCATTGTATACGCCACACGCTTGACAGTTGAGCAAAACTATAGTTAGCTATGCTGTCCGGGTAACTCACCTGTAATTCAATAACCATCAAGGAGGTAGTCTGCATGAGCTTTAAAAAGATGAGCGCGTTGCTCCTGGTAGCAATGCTCGCAGTCGGCGCGTTCGGCTGCAAGAAGAAGGAAGAGGCTCCTAAAGAGGCAGCTGCACCCGCACCGGCCGCAGCAGCCGCCGGCGCCACCATCAAGATCGGTTTCCTGGGCGCACTGACGGGCGACGTCGCCATGTTCGGCAAGCCGACCTTGGACGGGATGAAGATGGCAGCAGACGAGATCAACGCTGCAGGCGGCGTGGTCGGCAAGAAGATCGAGATCGTCGAGGCTGACGACCGCGGCGACAAGCAGGAAGGCGCTTCCGTCACCCAGAAGCTCATCTCCCGCGACGGCGTCCAGGCCATCGTCGGCGACCCCACCACCGGGATCACCAAGGTTGCCGCTCCTATCGCACAGAAGGCTGGCGTAGTGCTGCTCTCCGCGGGCGCAACCGGCCCCGGCGTCGTCGAAATCGGCGACTTCATCTTCCGCGACACCCTGCTCGACTCCATCGCGATTCCGGCCTGCATCGAGTACTTCGCCAAGGACCTGAAGTTCAAGAAGGTCGCCATCGTCACCTCCGACAACAACGACTACTCGGTCGGCCTCTCCCAGACCTTCCGCGATGCCGCGGCGAAGGTGCCGTCCATTAAAATCGTAGCCGACGAGAAGGTGAAGGACGGCGACAAGGACTTCTCCGCCCAGATCACCAACATCAAAGCCCAGAAGCCTGACGTCATCCTGTTCTCCGGTTACTACACCGAAGGCGCACTTATCATGAAAGAAGCCCGCAAGCAGGGTCTCAAGTGCCCGATGTTCGGCGGCGACGGACTGTTCTCTCCGAAATTCATCGAACTGGGTGGCTCCGCCGTCGAAGGGTCCATGTCCGCTCTCGGCTTCTCGCCCGAGCAGGCTACCCCGGAAACCGAGAAATTCATCACATCCTTCAAAGCCAAGCACAACGGCGATCTGCCGGGCCTCTTCGACGCCCAGGGCTACGACGCGGTCATGCTGCTGGCTGACTCCATGAAACGCGCCAACTCCGCGGATCCCAAGGTCTTCAAGGATGCCCTTGCCAAGACCAAGAACTTCGCTGGCGTTTCCGGCACCATCAGCATGCAGGCTAACCGCGAGCCGATCAAGACTCCGCTGAGCCTTCTGGTTGTCAAGAACGGCAAGTTCGTTCTGAAAGCAAAAGTGCCCGTCAAGATGGACTAAGAGCTGCACCGCAGTCGCTACATCGAACGGCCCCGTTTTTTGCGGGGCCGTTTTTTTGTGTCTGGTGGAAAGTTGGCGCAGAGGGCGGCACCCTCACCCCTGCTCTCCCGGAGGGCGAGCGGGCAATGCAATTAGTTAAGGCTCCCCCTCCCTTGACTCCGGTCCATTCAACGGGAGGGGCTAGGGGGAGGGTGAAGTTGCCAGCTCTGGCAAACGTGGCACTTTCCCCCGCCCCCCGACCCCTTCACGCCAGGGGAGGGGGAGAGCTTAGCCGAGTGGGGATGGTTAAAGGTATATATTTCTGCCAAAATTTTCAGCTTCTACGCTTCTTGGACACCTGTCCGTTGGTACAATTGTGCCGCGCCACTGGATGCTTAGAAAAATCTAAGTACAAAAACTCCTCTTTTATACGCCAATCAAAAGTTTAACTTTACTAAACAGGCTGATATAGTGTAAAGTGTCGCGGCTGTAGAGGGTTGTCTGGTCCATTAAACGGGCTTTAAGCCTCGCGTCTCAACTGTTTTTCAGCTGCGCCGCGACCCGGGGTTGCAGCCAATATCAGTACCAGACATCAGGGCTTGCACAGTTTACACCGTTTATGGTATATAGCTTCGGGCTGCTGCCGCTTTATTTGCCGTGATCAGTGCCGAACTGTTTACATCGTTCGGATGATGTCTGTAGTTTGTATTTTCTTTAGCACATTTCCCTTTTTATAGTCTCGTTTGATCAATCCTAAAGTCGGAAGGAAGTCGACATGTTCTTACAACAGCTTATCAATGGTATAGCACTCGGAAGCGTTTACTCGCTGATCGCACTGGGCTACACCATGGTGTACGGCATCATCACCCTGATTAACTTCGCCCACGGCGAGATATTCATGGTGGGAGCCTTCATCGGCCTGCTCCTGGTCTCCTACTTCAAGTGCAACATCTTCGTTGCCATCATCGGCGCCATGATCTTCTGCATGATCATGGGGGTCCTGATCGAGCTGATCGCCTACCGGGCGCTCAGGAAGTCGTCCCGGCTCTCCGCGCTCATCTCGGCCATCGGTGTCTCCATCTTCCTCTCGTCGCTCGCGCTGATGGTCTTCGGCGCCGACGCCAAGGGCTTCCCGGACACCGCCTTCCCGGTGAACCAGATCCACATCGGCGACGCCGACATCTCCACGCTGCAGATCCTCATCATCGGGGTCTCGGCGGTACTGATGCTCGGCCTCGAGTTCATCGTGCAAAAGACCAAGATCGGCAAGGCGATGCGGGCCACCTCCGAGGATTACAACACCTCGGCGCTCATGGGCATCAACGTGAACCGGGTGATCTCCTTCACCTTCGCGCTCGGCTCCGCGCTGGCCGCGGCGGGCGGCGTGCTGGTCGGCGTGCTCTTCAACGCGGTCTCCTTCAACATGGGCCTCATGGCCGGCCTCAAGGCCTTCGCGGCCGCGGTCCTGGGCGGCATCGGCTCCATCCCCGGCGCCATGCTCGGCGGGCTTTTGCTGGGCGTCTCCGAGGTGTTCGGGGTCGCGATCGGCTACTCTTCCTACCGTGACGCCATTGCGTTCTCCATACTGGTGCTCGTTCTCCTTGTGAAGCCCACCGGGCTGCTCGGACAAAAAATTACAAAGAAGGTGTAGATTCGATGGGCACATACCTACAGAGCTTGGTCGCCATGGTCGACCCGTACCTGATGCAGATCCTCGTAAACGTCGGCATCGCCATCGTGCTGGCCCTCGGCCTGAACGTGATCGTCGGCCTCACCGGACAGCTGTCCCTGGGACACGCCGCCTTCATGAGCATCGGCGCCTTCGCCAGTGCCATGATCACCATCAAGACGGGGCTTCCCTTCAGCCTGAACCTGGTGCTGACCGGGGTGGTGACCGCGCTGGTCGCGGCGATCATCGGTTTCCCGATCCTGAGGCTGACCGGCGACTACCTGGCGATCTGTACCCTGGGCTTCGCCGAGATCGTGAAGGTCTTCTTCCTCAACTTCGAGCCGACCAACAAGGCACTCGGGCTCACCGTGCCGGCCGCGAAGACCGTGATCCCCATGCCGATCTACGTCCTCATCGTCGCCATCATCGCCATCGTGCTGGTCACCTTCGTGCAGTCCTCCCGTTTCGGCCGGGCGCTGAAGGCGATCCGCGAGGACGAGATAGCCGCCGAGGCGATGGGAATCAACACGACCCGGTACAAGATCCAGGCTTTTGCCCTGGGCTCCTTCATGGCCGGGGTGGGCGGCGGTCTCTATGCCCACTTCCTGAGCTACATCAACCCCTCGGACTTCGGCTTCCTCAAGTCGGTCGACATCCTGAGCATGGTGGTGCTCGGCGGCTTGGGCTCCGTACCCGGCACCGTCATCGGTTCCTCCATTTTGGCGAGCGCACCGGAGTTCCTGCGCTTCATGTCCCAGTACCGTATGCTCGTGTACGGCGCGCTGCTGGTCTTCCTGATGGTGTTTCGCCCCAACGGCCTTCTTGGCGGGGTGAACTTTATGGACCTATGCCTGCGCGCCATCGGCAAGAAGCCCGCCGGCGTCGCCCTGAAGCAGAAAAAATAATTCACCATAGCGAGAGCCAAGCATGTCTATTCTTAAACTAGAGGACGTCACCATCCGCTTCGGCGGTCTGGTGGCAGTCGATAAGGTGAACCTCACGGTTGAGAAGGGGAGCATCGTCGCCCTGATCGGGCCTAACGGCGCGGGGAAGAGCACGCTCTTCAACCTGATCACCGGGATCTACACTCCGACCGAAGGTACCATCTCCTTCATGGACGAGAGCATCGCCGGCAAGACCCCCTATCATATCGCGGCGGCCGGCATCGGGAGGACCTTCCAGAACATCAGGCTCTTCACCCAGCTGACCGTGCTGGAGAACGTGCTGATCGGCGCCCACACCAGGGGGAAGTGCGACCTGACCGGCGCGATCCTGAAATTCATGCCCTGGGTGCGCCGCGAAGAGGGAGAGCTCTATGACCTCGCGATCGAATGCCTGAAGCAGGTGGGCCTCACCTACAAGGCGTACGAGCTGGCCGGGAACCTTCCCTACGGTGAGCAGCGCCGCCTCGAGATTGCCCGCGCCCTCGCCATCAAGCCCGAGATCATCCTGCTCGACGAGCCCGCTGCCGGCATGAATCCCCAGGAAAAGCACACCCTTCTGGAGATGGTGCAGGCCATCAGCAAGACCGGCGTCACCGTGTTCCTGGTGGAGCACGACATGAAGTTCGTCATGGGGATCTCGGACCGGATCGCCGTGCTGGACTACGGGGTGAAGATCGCCGAGGGGACGCCGGAGCAGATCCGCGCCAATCCGAAGGTGATCGAAGCGTATCTCGGCAAAGGAGCGGCCAGCAATGCTTAAGGTAGAGAACATCTATGTGAACTACGGTGCCATCAAGGCGCTGCAGAACGTTTCGTTCCAGATCACCGAAGGTGAGATCGTCGCCCTGATCGGCGCCAACGGCGCGGGGAAGACCACCATCCTCAACACCATCTCCAACATCGTCCCGTCGGTTTCCGGCAAGATTCTCTACAAGGGGCACGAGATCACCAAGACCCCGCCGCACGATATCGTGAAGCTGGGCGTCTCGCAGGTTCCCGAAGGGCGCCGCGTCTTCGCCAAGATGAGCGTGCTGGAGAACCTCGAGATGGGCGCCTACACCCGTAACGACAAGGCCGAGATCGCCTCCGACATGGAGAAGATCTTCCAGCGTTTCCCGCGCCTGAACGAGCGCAAGAAGCAGCCCGCCAAGACCCTGTCCGGCGGCGAGCAGCAGATGCTTGCCATGGGTCGCGCGCTGATGAGCCGTCCTAAGCTGCTGCTCCTGGACGAGCCGTCCATGGGACTTGCCCCCATGCTCGTGGAGCAGATCTTCCAGATCATCCAGGAGATCAACAAGAGCGGCACGACCATCCTGCTCGTGGAGCAGAACGCCAACATGGCGCTTTCCATCGCGCACCGTGCCTACGTGCTGGAGACCGGCGAGGTAGTGCTGCAGGGGGACGCGAAGGAGCTCGCTTCCAACCCCGAGGTCAGAAAGGCGTACCTGGGAGAGTAGCGTGCCGGTCGCGTCCACAACCAAGCCCTGGATAAACCCCTACCTGGCAATCCTGGTAGGGGTTTTTGCTGTCTCCTTCTCGTCCATACTGGTGCGGCTCGCCACGGCGCCCCCGCTCATCATCGCCGCCTACCGGATGGTCTTCACCTTCTGCTTCCTGGCGCCGTTTTCGCTTTCCGGCGGCGCGACCGCCCTCAGGGCGATGAGCCGCAGGGAGGTGAGGCTTTCCGCGGCGAGCGGCGTCTTCCTGGCGCTGCATTTCGTCACCTGGTTCACCTCCCTCAAGTACACCTCCATCGCCAGTTCCGTCGTGCTGGTCACGACTCAGCCGCTCTTCGTGGTGCTCGGCTCCTTCCTTTTCTTCAAGGAGCGGGTGCCGCGCAAGGCGCTCTACGGCGGTTTGCTCGCCATGCTCGGGAGCCTGGTGATCGGTGCCACGGACTTCCAGGCGGGCGGCCGCGCCTTCGTGGGAGACCTGTACGCCCTGTTTGCCGCCGTCATGGTCGCGGGGTATCTGCTATTGGGCAGAAAACTGCGCGGCGACGTCGGGCTGGCCGGCTACACCTTCGTCACCTACGGGGCCAGCTCGGTGACCCTGATTGCGACCGCGCTGGTCTGCCAGCTCCCCTTTTATCCCTATCCGGGGCGGGACTGGCTGATCTTCGTCGCGCTCGCGCTGGTTTGCACCGTCATGGGGCACACCGTGTTCAACTGGGTGCTGCGTTACGTGCAGGCCTCCGTGGTCTCCGTCAGCGTCCTTGGTGAGCCGCTGGGCGCGATAATCTGGGCCGCGGTCTTTCTGGGCGAGAACCCGACGCTTAGGCAGGGGGTAGGCGGAGGGCTCATCTTCGTTGGGCTTTACCTGTTTACCAAGGTGACGGCGGGGGGGCGGCGAGTGAGGGAGTGAAAAAAGGTTTAAGAGTTTAATGGGCGAAGTGGCAGTGTCCCCCCTGCGCAGTAGGGGGGAAGGCTCGCGCAGCGAGACAGGGGGGTCTTTCCCATTGGGCGAAACACCCCCCTGCTTCACTACGTTCAGCTTCCCCCTATTGTCATGGCTGTGTTAGGTGCTGATGTTGATTTCCCTCGGGGCACGGAAGGCGGGCGAATACAAGATTCGCCCCTACCAGCGCGATGAGGTGTAGGGGCGAACCTCGTGTTCGCCCGTGAGCTGCGTCCGCATTCACCCCGCGTGGGCACGGGGTGCCCACTCTACGCACTTGAAAAAAACAACAACTCTGCATAACAGAGCCATTGTCATAGGGGGGACTATATGTAGCAGCCCCTGGGGCAGGAGGCGGCCGTGTCCCCCCTGCGCAGTAGGGGGGAAGGCTCGCGCAGCGAGACAGGGGGGTCTTTCCCCTGGGCGAAACACCCCCCTGCTTCACTTCCCCCCTATTGTCATAGGGGGGACTACTCTACACCCTATTGCCATAGGACTATACTAAACCCTCGCTTCCGTGAGAGCTTCATCAAGGAGAACAGTATGAACAAACCACTAAGTCCCAGCGCCCAGAAGGTGCAGCAGGCTCTGGCGAGTTTCGGGCTGGATTGCCGGGTGAAGGAGCTGGGCGAAAGTACCCGCACCGCGCTCGATGCGGCACAGGCCGTCGGCTGCGACGTGGGACAGATCGTCAAATCCCTCGTATTCCGCGGCAAAACAAGCGGCGCCGGCGTCTTCGTGGTGGCCAGCGGGGCCAATCGCGTCAACGAGAAGCTCCTGGCCGCTCTGGTGGGGGAGAAGATCGACAAGGCGGACGCCGACTTCGTCAGGGAACAGACCGGCTACGCCATCGGCGGCGTTCCTCCCGTCGGGCACGCCACCTCGCTTATCACCTTCGTGGATGAGGACCTGCTGCAGTACCAGGAAATTTGGGCGGCGGCCGGCACCCCGAACGCCCTCTTCTCGCTTACGCCGGCGCAGCTTTGCCTGATAACCTCCGGCAAGGTGGTAGCGATCAAGAAGCTCTAGGGCCCGCCGCCTAGTTTCTCCCCCTCCCTTGACGGGAGGGCTTGGGGGAGGGTGAAGCTGCCAACCAGTCGTAAATGGACCCTTCCCCCTCACCCAAGCCTCCCCTTAGTCCGCCGAAGCCTTGGCGAAGGCAGACCCAAGGGGGGAGGGAGGTTTTGGAGCCACCGCAAGAACTAAACCGGACAAAACTGTCCCACAATCTGCTTTCAAAAGGACGCGCCGCTTCATGGACACAAAAAAAATCGTAAAACGTGACAGCTTCACCACGGGACTCGGCGTCATCGCCGCCACGCTCGGCTCGGCCGTAGGACTTGGCAATATCTGGAAGTTCCCGGCCCTGACCGGCCTCAACGGTGGCGCGGCCTTCATCATCGTGTACCTGCTCTCCACCCTCATGGCGGGGCTCCCCGTGATGATCGCCGAGCTCATGCTCGGCCGCCGCTCCAAATCCGACGCCCTCACCACCTTCCGCGTGCTGCACCCGGAACGCGGGGCGTGGGCGCTCATCGGGGCCGCCGGCGTGCTCTCAGCCTTTCTGATCCTCGCCTTCTACACAGAGGTGGCCGGCTGGGTGTTTGCCTACGTGTTTAAGGCGGCCTCCGGGAGCGTCCTTTCGGTTGACCCGAAGGTGACCTCCGCCGCTTTCGAGAATCTGATAAGCGACCCGGTGCAGTCCATCCTCTGGCAGTGCATCGTGCTTGTCTTCGTCGGCGCGATCATCGTGCTCGGCGTTTCCAAGGGGATCGAGAGCACCACCAAGAAGCTGATGCCCGTGCTCTTCCTGATCCTCGTCATGATAGGGATCAGAAGCCTGCTGCTGCCCGGCGCCGCAGCAGGACTAAACTTCCTGTTCCACCCCGATTTCAGCAAGGTGACCGGGGCCGTCGTGTTGACCGCCATGGGTCTTGCCTTCTTCAAGCTCTCGGTCGGCATGGGCACCATGATCACCTATGGAAGTTATTTCAGGGACGACCAGAACATCCCCGTGACCGCGCTGCGCGTCATGCTGGCCGACCTGACCGTCTCCATCCTGGCCGGGATCGCCATATTCCCCGCAGTCTTCACTTACGGCTTCAAACCCGAGGCGGGTCCGTCGCTTCTCTTCATCACCATTCCCGCGGTCTTTGCCCAGATGCCGTTTGGCAACGTCTTCGTGGTGCTGTTCTTCGTCCTGGGAGCCATAGCCGCGACCGGAGCCATGCTCTCCATCATGGAAGTGCCGGTGGCCTACCTGCACCAGCGCTTTGCCTTTTCCCGGTTCAAGGCGACTGCGCTGGTCGTGGTCCTGCTCGCCCTGATCGGTTCGACCGCCGCGCTTTCCAACAGCACCCTGGCCGGATTCAAGCTGTTCGGCATGACCATGTTCGATCTCTACGATTTCCTCACTTCGAACCTGCTGATGCCGCTGGGCGGGCTTTTCATCTGCCTCTTCGTGGGATGGGTCTGGGGGGAGGAGAAGGCGAGGGCGGCGCTTTCCAATGACGGCTCGTTGCATAACAGAGCCATGATCAGCACCTTCTTCTTTATCGTGCGCTACGTCGCCCCGATCACCATTGTCGTCATACTGCTGCGCGGGTTGAAGATCATCTAGGGCATGATGTTCCTGCCGCGGTGATCCCCCCGTTTGGGAGATGAACATACAAGTTATTCTGACATATAATGCGCACCCTCTCGCGAAGGGGCACAGGGGGGGCTCTTGCGTTCGACTGACGCAGGTACTACGTGGCAGATTCTCCCCCACCCCGACCCTCCCCCGCCAGGGGGGAGGGAGGTTTTAGAGGTGAGGCAAGGAATCACCAAGGCCGGGAGGGGAGGGGGCCATCCGCTGCAAGGCCTGGGCAACCGCCATCAGGAAATCAAACGATGCCGAAAAGGACCAAATTTTGAGCGGTAACCGATGACAAAAGATCAGCCAGAAAACCAGCCACAAACGAGCCCGGGTACCGCCCAGGCGCAGCGCAAGGGGGTCGTCTACGGCCTGGCGGCCTACCTTTGCTGGGGGTTCTTCCCGGTCTATTTCAAGGCGGTGCATGTTGTGCAGCCTCTGGAGATGGTGGCGCACCGGATCTGCTGGTCACTCGCCTTCCTGCTGCTGCTGATCGCGGGCAAGGGTGCCTGGCGCGAGGTGCTGCAGCTGCTTGCCAAGCCGAAGTCCCTGGCGGCCCTAACGGTTTCGACCCTGCTCATCGCCACCAACTGGCTGGTGTTCATCTACGCGATCGACGCCGGAGAGGTGCTGCAGTCGAGCCTCGGTTATTTCATCAACCCGCTGGTGAGCGTGCTGCTCGGTTTTGTCTTCCTCGGCGAGCGGCTTGAGAGAGTCCAGTGGCTGAGCATCGCACTGGCTGCTGCCGGAGTGGTCTATCTCGCCGCGTCCTACGGCAGGGTGCCCTGGATTTCCTTGCTGCTGGCCGCTTCCTTCGGGCTCTACGGCCTGATCAGAAAGGCGCTCCACGTCGAGCCCCTCGTCGGTCTGACGGTGGAGACGCTGCTGCTGGCTCCCTTCGCACTGACCTATCTCATCGTGCTGAACCAGCGCGGCACCGGTATATTTCTCGCCTCATCCACGCGGCTCGACCTGCTTATTCCCATGGCCGGCATCATCACTGCCATACCGCTGCTGCTCTTCGCCGTGGCCGCCAAGAGGCTGCGCCTTGCCACCATCGGCTTTCTCCAGTACATCACGCCCACCATGCACTTCCTGCTTGCCGTGACAGTGTACGGCGAAACCTTCACACACACCGATCTGGTCAGCTTCCTCTTCATCTGGTGCGGACTCGCGCTCTATTCAATGCACGCCTACCGCACAAATAGAAGATAAAACCTCGCAGTAAAAGTCGCCGTGGCTTCCGACAGTTCCGTTGGTTCAGTAAGCGGCATCGTGGTCTCCCACGTTAACCGGCACGGTCCCATCGGCCTTGATGTGAAACTCCCGGGTAATACAGTAGGAAAGGGTGATCGAGACGGAATATAGCCCGTTCGAAGCGACCTGACGGCAGATCCGTTCCTCGCTGCGCTATTTTCCACGCGATCTCGATATTCTGTATTGCATATTCCATGCATAGATGCATAATGTGACCGGACCACGAAGGCAGGAGGACATTATGACCAAAACATCCGGCGACCAGCCGCCACCCGAGCACGATATAAAGGAGATGGCGCGACAGATGCGCGCCTTCCAGGATATGACGCGCGAACTGGATGCCATCATAGACTCTTCCTCGGACGGGCTCTGGATCTGCGACGCCGAGGCGCGCGTCATCAGGATCAACCCGGCGTCGGAGCGCATCAACAACATCAGCGCCAGCGAGGTGGTCGGCAAGAACATGCGGGACCTCCTGGAGCAGGGATTCATCGACCGCTCGGCGGCCCTGGAGGCGCTTACCACCGGCCGCGTCGTGAGCCAGCTGCAGAACAGGGAAGGGCGCAAGCTCATCTCCACCGGGACCCCGGTACTCGATGCCAGCGGCGCGGTGATCCGCGTGGTGGTGAGCGAGCGGGACATCACCGAGATCGACAACCTGCAGCGCGAGCTTGAGGAACAGGAAGCGATCCGGGACCAGTTCCGCTCCCACATGCTGGAGTTGCGCCAGGCTGACCTGGAGTCGAGGCGCGTCATAGCGCGCAGCCCCGCCATGCTGAAGGCGCTACGCCAGGCCCTCAAGGTGAGCGCGGTGAACTCCTCCGTGCTCATCCTCGGCGAATCCGGCGTCGGCAAGGGGCTCATCGCCGACCTGATCCAGAAGAACTCCAGCCGCGCCGAGAAGCCGCTGATCGAGATCAACTGCGGCGCCATACCCGAGTCGCTCATCGAGTCCGAGCTCTTCGGCTACGAGAAGGGGGCCTTCACCGGTGCCCAGTCCGGCGGCAAGCCGGGCTATCTCGAACTTGCCGACGGCGGCATCCTGTTCCTGGACGAGATCGCCGAACTCCCCGCCTCGGCGCAGGTGAAATTGCTGCGCTTCCTGGAAAACGGCCGGGTGATACGGCTGGGCGGGACCAAGGCACGCCACCTCGACGTGAGGATCCTCGCCGCAACCCACCGAAATCTGGAAGAGATGGTGCAGCAGGGGAGCTTCAGGCTCGACCTTTACTACCGGCTCAACGTGATCCCGATCCATGTCCCCGCGCTGCGCGACCGGAAGGACTGCATCCTGCCGCTGATCAGGCACTACATGGACCTCTTCGGCGAGTTGAACTCCATCAGGAAGCGGCTCACCAGGGGAGCCTCCGATGCCCTGCTCGCCTACGCCTATCCCGGCAACGTGCGCCAGCTGATGAACATCTGCGAGCGGCTCGTCGTCATGACCGAGTCGGATCTCATTGATCTTAAGGACCTTCCCGCGGAAATCGCGGCCGGTAGTAGCGGTGCGGAGCCGGGACCTGCCGATTCTTGGCCGGAGGAGATCTCCCTGCAGGAGACCCTGGACAGTGTCGAGCGCTCGGTGCTCAAAAAGGCGCTCGACCGGCACGGTAACCAGGTGCGCATGGCCCAGGCCCTCGGGGTGAACCAGTCCACCATTGCCAGGAAGCTGAAGAAGCATGGGCTGGGCTGAAGCCTCACTCCGTTCGGCTTCCCCCCTACTTCGCAGGGGGGATAAAATCCGTATATGCAGGACCGCATAAATTATCCGGTTAGCATCCTCAAAATGAGTCTTCAGCATCCTCATTCATGTTCCCCCGGCTTTAACCCAGAAGCACCCCTCCCTCCCAGCTAACTAGCTGAAGTTTAACGATTACCGTAGCCCTCTTGCGGTATGTACTTCCTATCTGCTTTCTGTCTGAACTCTCTTTTACGACGGTTGCAGCCCGATTCCCCTTAGCTGGCACACCTTGTGCTGAGTAATATTCCGGTTATCATTCATGCAAACCTGAAAAATCACAGGACAAGGAGCTTTTGATGAACAATAGCGAACTGAACAGCCGAGTTATCTCACGTGGCAAGGAGTTCTTCTCCACCATCTCCGGCGAGAAGCCCTCTCTCTTCAACAAGGGCGCCTGGATGGGCAAGGTGATGGACTGGAGCATGAAGAACGAGACCTTCAAGATCCAGATGTTTCGTTTCGTGGACGTATTCCCCTCGCTCACCAACGGAAGGCTGCTGACCGACCATATCAGGGAATATTTCGGCGAAGAGAAGGACATGCCGCCGGTCCTTTCCACCGGCGCCAAGGTGGCGGGCATGCTCGGCTCCTTCGGGGGAGCGGTGCTGAACAAGGTGCTCACCACGAACATCCAGGAGATGGCCCGCCAGTTCATCGTCGGCGAGAACACCAAGGAGGCGGTCAAGAACCTGGAGCGCCTGAGAAAGGACGGCTTCGCCTTCGTGGTCGACGTGCTGGGTGAGGCGACCCTTTCGGAGGCGGAAGCCGACCTCTACATGAATACCTACCTGGAACTGCTCGATTCCCTCAAGAAGGAGCAGCCGGACTGGAAGCCTCTCGGCTACAACGGCGGCGGCAACAATCTCGACTGGGGGCACGCGCCCAAGGTGAACGTCGCGGTGAAGCCGACCGCACTGTACTGCCTGGCCAACCCGCAGGACTTCGAGGGTTCGGTGGTCGCCATCCTGGAGCGGGTACGCCGCATCACGGAGAAGGTCATCGACCTGAACGGCTTCCTCTGCATCGACATGGAGTCCTACCGCCACAAGGACATCATCATCGAGGTGTACCGCAGGCTGAAGCTGGAATACCCCAACTACCCGCACCTGGGTATCGTGTTCCAGGCCTACCTGACGGACACCGACAAGGACCTGGCCGACCTGCTGGACTGGGCCAAGCAGAAGAAAATCCAGATCTCCGTCCGCCTGGTGAAGGGCGCCTACTGGGACTACGAGACGGTCAAGGCCAAGCAAAACGACTGGAAAATCCCGGTCTGGACCATCAAGGCCGAGTCGGACGCGGCCTACGAGCGCCAGGCCCGTATGATCCTGGAAAACCATGCCATCTGCCATTTCGCCTGCGCCTCCCACAACATCAGGACCATCTCGGCGGTCATGGAGATGGCGCGCGAGCTGAACGTGCCGGACGAGCGCTACGAGTTCCAGGTGCTCTACGGCATGGCTGAGCCGGTCCGCAAGGGGATCCTCAAGGTCGCCGGCCGCATCCGCCTCTACTGCCCTTACGGCAACATGGTGCCGGGCATGGGCTACCTGGTGCGGCGCCTGCTGGAGAACACGGCGAACGAGTCGTTCCTGCGCCAGAGCTTCGCAGAAGACGCCCAGATCGAGAAGCTGCTGGAGGACCCGGCCGTCACCGCCGAGCGCGAGCGCGCGGTACGCGCCGCCAAGCAGAAGCCGGAAGAAAAGGGGCCGGGAGGCCTCAAGCCCTTCTTCAACGAGGCGATGGTCGATTTCACCCGGGCCGATCACCGCGCCGAGTTCCCCAAGCAGATCGCCCAGGTCAGGAAGCAGCTGGGACAGAGCTACCCGCTCTTCATCGGCGGCAAAGAGGTGAAGACCTCCGACACCATCGCCTCCGTGAACCCGAACAACCCTTCCGAGGTGGTCGGCGTCATCTGCCAGGCCGGCACCAAGGAAGTGGGCGACGCCGTCGCCGCCGCCAAGGCGGCCTTCCCCGCCTGGCGCGACACCGCACCCGCGGAGCGCGCCCACATCCTGGTGAAGGCGGCCGCCATCGCCCGCAGGCGGGTCTTCGAACTCTCCGCCTGGCAGGTGCTGGAGATCGGCAAGCAGTGGGACCAGGCCTATGCCGACGTCACCGAGGCGATCGACTTCCTCGAGTACTACGCCCGCGAGATGATCAAGCTGGGGCAGCCGCGCCGCATCGGCAACGCCCCGGGAGAGCTGAACCACTACTTCTACGAGCCCAAGGGTGTCGCCGCGGTCATCGCCCCCTGGAACTTCCCGCTCGCCATCGGCCTGGGGATGACCTCGGCCGCCATCGTCGCCGGCAACCCCGTGGTCTTCAAGCCCTCCGGGATCACCTCCGTCATCGGCTGGCACATGGTGGAGATCTTCCGTGAGGCGGGCCTTCCCGCCGGCGTCTTCAACTATGTCCCCGGGCGCGGCTCCGTCATGGGCGACTTCCTGGTGGACAGCCCGGACGTCAGCCTGATCGCTTTCACCGGGAGCATGGAGATCGGTCTGCGCATCATCGACCGCGCCGCCAAGGTCCATCCGGGACAGGCGAACGTGAAGAAGATCGTCTGCGAGATGGGCGGCAAGAACGCCATCATCATCGACGACGACGCCGATCTGGACGAGGCGGTGCCGCACGTGCTCTACTCCGCCTTCGGCTTCCAGGGGCAGAAATGCTCCGCCTGTTCCCGCGTCATCGTGCTGGACGCGGTGTACGACAAGTTCGTGGACCGCCTGGTCTCCATGGCGCAGGCGACCAAGGTCGGTCCCTCCGAGGACCCGGCCAACTACATGGGGGCCGTCGCCGACGACAAGGCGATGAAGACCATCCTGGAGTATGCGAGCGTCGGAAAGAAGGAAGGGCACCTGCTCTACGAGAGCGCGGTGCCCTCCGGCGGCTACTTCGTGCCGATGACCATCATCGGCGGCATCAAGCCGGAGCACAGGATCGCCCAGGAGGAGATCTTCGGACCGGTGCTCTCCGTCATGCGCGCCAAGGACTTCGACCAGGCGATCGAGTGGGCCAACTCCACCCAGTTCGCCCTGACCGGCGGCGTCTTCTCCCGCAGCCCCGAACACCTGCAGCAGGCGCGGCGCGAGTTCCGGGTCGGCAACCTCTACCTGAACCGCAACAACACCGGCGCCCTGGTGGGACGCCAGCCCTTCGGCGGGTCGCGCATGTCCGGCGTCGGCACCAAGGCGGGCGGCCCCGACTACCTGCTGCACTTCATGGACCCGCGCGTCGTCACCGAGAACACCATGCGCCGCGGCTTCGCGCCGGTCGAGGAGGACGACGACTGGGTCGCCTGATGCAGGGTGAGGGGGAGCTTGTGAAAGTGGGAGGAGTCGATTGACGGTAACTCCCCAGAACAGGCTCAAAAGAGAGGGGAAAGACGTGGAAGTGAGGAGGCAACGAGTCCTCAGATACGAGCTTCTTGAAGACAAGGGGGCCTGCGCAGTTGCAGGCCCCTTTGCCGTGGCGCCACCGAAGTCAGGCCCCGTACGGTTCCTGACGGAGCGAGCTACCCGGATCTCTGCCGGTCGAGCCTCATTTCCCGGTCAATCCAATGAATGCTTTTGCCACAGCGCTCACCTGCTGCTGCGGACCCGCGCGGGCAGCTTTTTTTCCTTGATTTGTAAGGGGATTTGGCTTAATCTACGGCGGAGTAAAGTAATTTTAATTTAATATTGGAGGCAGCATGCCAAAAGAAGCCGGAACATCCAAGTTTCAGATCGATCTGCGGCGCCATCTGCGCAGCCAGAACATCTGCGACAATCTCATTCATCTTATCTGCGAGATTGCTGAGGCGAGCAAGTACGTCATCAACGCGGTGCGTACAGGCGATCTTGGTGTGGCCGGTACTTCCAACCTCTACGGTGAAGAGCAGCTCGCCCTCGATGTCCTGTCCGACCGCATCATGCGCAAGCGGCTGATCCATTCCGGCGTGGTCTGCAACATCGCCTCCGAGGAAATGGAAACCATCTACGAGTGCCAGGCGAATGCCGGCGGCCTCTACTCGGTGGCCTACGATCCCTTGGACGGCTCGTCCCTGGTCGACGTCAACCTGGCGGTCGGCACGATCGTTTCGATCTACTCCGGCTGCGAGCTGCTGCAGCCCGGCCGCAACCAGGTTGCCGCCATCTACATCCTCTACGGGCCGCGCACCTCCCTGGTGTACACCGTCGGCAAGGGCGTGCATGAATTCACCATGAACACCCTGATGGAGTACAACCTCACCCGCGAGAACATCAGGATGCAGCCGGAAGGAAACATCTACGCTCCCGGCGGGCTCAGGAACAAGTACAACCCCGCTGACGAGAAGTTCATCCGCCACCTGGAGGAGAAGGGTTGCAAGCTGCGCTATTCGGGCGGCTTCGTGCCGGACATCAACCAGATACTGATGAAAGGGTCGGGGCTTTTCATGTATCCCGCCTTGAACGGATCGCCCGACGGCAAGCTGCGCATCCTTTTCGAACTTAATCCGATGGCCTTCATCATCGTGAATGCCGGCGGCTCCGCCAGCAACGGCGTCATCTCGATCCTCGACATCGTCCCGGAATCGCTGGACCAGAGGGCGCCGGTCTACATCGGGTGCTCCGGTGACGTGAAACAGGCTATGGAGTTTGTCAGCGCCGGCTAAAAGGAGTAGGATGGAATCTGGACGCGGGCGGTTTTAGCTAAAGTCGCACGAGGTCAGTGTCGATAGGAATAGGTATATCAGGCAGCACGCAACAGATCAGGAGTAAGGTATGGAAACACAAAAGCATGCGCAACGGCTCTGCAGCGAGATTCAGCTCTTCGACCTGTGCGATCTCGACACCTGCTGCCAAAAAGACGGTCGTTACTGCACCAACCCGGAGGTGCTGGAGCGCTTCGAGGCAATCAAGGAAGAGGACGAGCGCTCCCCGGAGCAGTACCTGACCGAGGATTTGGACGAGGACGAGAGCGAGGAGCTGGGCTTTGACGAGGAAGACGGCGTCGATGAATACGGCGATGACGATTTGTAACGGCAACAATTGACACTATACGTTTCTATACGTTTCAAAAAAAACCGCCTCCAGTAGGCGGTTTTTTTTCATTTAAGCGATAGAATATCTCATCCTTTATGTAGCTCCTGCCGATAAGGATGTATGTAGCGCCGGATATTTAGCCGCCGCAATCAACTAAAACTGGCACTTCCGGTGCCGGGTGTGTCTCGGCAACCTGCCGCGCCGCTTTTCATTCGCATGCACGCCAGCGAGGGGATACTCTGATGACCGCAAAACTTCTCATTTTGGACGACGACCACGACATTCTGCTTATGTTGAAGAGCATCTTCGCCGGCGAGGAGTACGAACTCTTTCTTGAGAGCGACAGCGAGTCCGCCTTGAGAAGGGTGGTCGCCGACCGACCCAACGTGGCGATCATGGACATAAGCCTGCCTCAAAAGTCGGGCATCGAGGTGCTCAAGGAGGCCAAGAAGATCGACCCGGGGCTCGCCATCATCATGGCTACTGGCTACAAGACTACCCAGAACGCCATCGAGGCGATGAAGCACGGCGCCTACGATTATGTGACCAAGCCCTTCGACATGAACAAGCTGAAGACGGCAGTCCGCAAGGCCCTGGAGTGCAACCTGCTGAGCCGCAAGGTGCGCTACACCAGGGACCGCGCCCCGGTCGAGGAGGACCTGACCGAGGACCTGATGATCGGTTCCTCCCCCGAGATGATCGAGATCTGGAAGATGGTCGGCACCGTTGCCGACTCGGACGCGACCGTCCTGATCCAGGGGGAGTCGGGAACCGGGAAGGAGCTGTTGGCGCGGGCCATCTACAACAACTCCAAGCGAAAGAACCGTCCCTTCCTGGCGGTTAACTGCGCGGCGCTCCCGGAGGCGCTCCTGGAGAGCGAGCTCTTCGGGCATGAGAAGGGGGCCTTCACCGACGCCCATTCCCGGCGCATCGGGAAGTTCGAGCAGTGCAACGGCGGCACCATCTTCCTGGACGAGATCGGCGAGATGAGCCCGGCGAACCAGGGGAAATTCCTGCGTGTCCTGGAGAACCAGGAGTTCGAGCGGGTGGGGGGCAACGAGACTATCAAGGTCGACGTCCGGGTGATCTCCGCGACCAACAAGAGCCTCTTGAACTCGGTCAAGGAGAAGACCTTCCGGATGGACCTTTTCTACCGGTTGCGGGTGGTCAACTTCTTCCTGCCGCCCCTTAGGGATCGGGTGGAGGACATCCCGCTGCTGGTCGATCTCTTCGTGAAGAAGTTCTCCCACAAGTACAGCAAGAACATCAAGGGGGTGTCCGCCGAGACCATGGGCCTTTTGACCTCGCATCCCTTCGAGGGGAACATCAGGGAGCTCAAGAACGTCATCAACTCGGCGACCGTCTTTTGCCGCGGCGACATCCTGGTGCCGGGCGATTTCGAGTCGTTCCTGAAGGCCAAGGCCGGTTTCAAGGAGGTCGATCTGGATGCGGCGGGGGACGACTACTACGAGGTCTTCTGGAGCATGCTGGAGCCGGTTTTCGACGGCATCTGCCAGAAGAACAAGGGAGCCATCTACGAAAGCGTCAACATGGGGCTGGAAAAGGCGTTGATCCACATGGCGATGGAGAAGAGCAACAACAACCAGGTATTCGCGGCCAAGCTCTTGGGCATCAGCCGCAACACGCTGAGGGACCGTCTGGAGCGCTACCGCATCGGCGCCGCCGATCACGCCTAGCCTACAGCCGGGATTGCCAAGGATGAACAAAAAGAGCCGGAGGAGGGTAGGGGGCGTCAGCCCCCACCTCACCCGGCTCTTTTGCTACTCAACCAGCTTAACAACTCCCTCCAACCCCCTTGGGCCCTTTTAGTCCTTGTGGTCCTTGAAGTCCCTGAAGTCCTTTAGCAAGTTGGGTGAGCCGCCCACGCCAGCCCACGCCAGCCCACGCCAGCCCACGCCAGCCCACGCCAGCCCACGCCAGCCCACGCCACCCTACAGCAGCTGTTTCCCCGCCGCGGCCTCCCACCCCTCCTTGGGGATGTTGAGGAAGACCTCCACCAGCTTGGGGTCGAACTGCAGGCCGGAGCAGCTCACTACCTCCTCGCGCACCGCCTGGTAGCTGAGCGCTCTGCGGTAGGGGCGGTCCGAGGTCATGGCGTCCAGGGTGTCCACCAGCGCGAAGATCCGGGCGCTGATCGGGATCGCCTGGCCGCTCAGACCGTGCGGGTACCCGGTTCCGTCGTAGCGCTCGTGATGGGACAGCACCAGTTCCGCGGCGCCGGAGAAATAGCGGATGCCGGTCAGGATCTCGAACCCCGTCATCGGGTGCTGCCGCATGACCTCCCATTCCGCCTGGTCCAGCTTGCCGGGCTTCAGCAGGATGTTGTCCGATACCCCGATCTTGCCGATATCGTGCAAAAGCGCTCCCTTGGCGAGGATGGAGCGCCCCCGCTCGTCGATCCCGGCCGCCTCGGCCAGCAGGCGCGCGTAGGCCATCACCCGCTCCGAGTGGCTCCCCACCTCCTTCTCCCTGGCGTCCAGCGCCCTGATGAGCGCCGCCAGGGTATGCTCGTAGGCGAGGTTGATCTCGCCCATGACGGTCCTGATCACCTCGGTCTGCTCGCGCACCTTCTGCTCCAGGTTCGCCTGGTACTCCCGGTTCTCCTGCACCAGGCGCCGCTTGTCCATGACGTTCTTCACGGTGAGCAGCACCCGGTCCAGATTGAACGGCTTGGTGATGTAGTCCTCGGCTCCGAAATGGATGCAGGAAAGCGCGGTGTCCATGTCGTTCAGGGCGGTGATCATCAGCACGGTGGTGTCTGGGGTGAACTGCTTGATGTCCTTCAGCAGATCGATTCCGGAGCGTCCCGGCATCATGATGTCCAGTAGGGCCATGTCGAGCTTGGTGCAGTTGATGATGTCGAGCCCTTCTTCGGCGCTGGCGGCCTGATGGCAGGTGTACCCCTCTTTGGTGAGCGTGATGTTGATCAGATCACGGATCATCTCCTCGTCATCTGCAATAAGGATATTCCCTTTCAATGGCTACCTCCTAATGGTGGTTCCGATTCCCTTTGCGCAACCGTTCCGGTCAAGGTCTCCCTGACCTTCCTGAGCAGCGTGTCGCTCGCAAAAGGCTTCGGCAGGAAGGGAACCCCCTGTTCCAGTATCTTCTCAAAACTCACCTTGTTGTCCGTGTGCCCCGACATGAAGAGGACCTTGAGCTGCGGCTTCTTCCCGGTCAGGAGCGCCGCCAGGGTCGGGCCGCTCATGAAGGGCATGACCACGTCGGTCAAGAGCATGTCGATCTCGTCCGCGTGCTCCTCGAAAAGGGTGACTCCGTGCTCGGGGTCGGTCGTTTCCAGGACGCAGAAGCCGCGCTTTCTCAGGGTGTGCACCACGAGGTTCAGCACCCCCGGCTCGTCCTCGACGACCAGTATGGTCTGGGAGCCCTGCAGCGGTTCTTCGGCTGCCTGCCTTTTGAGCGCGTCGGCCGGCTGGAACACGCGGGGGAGGTAGATGTGGAAGCTCGCCCCCTGGTCGGGCTGGCTGACGACATCGATATAGCCGCCGCTTTGCTTCACGATGCCGTACACGGTGGCAAGCCCCAGTCCCGTGCCGCGCCCCATCTCCTTGGTGGTGAAGAAGGGCTCGAAGAGGCGCCGCTTCACCTCCTCGTCCATGCCGAAGCCGCGGTCCTGCACCGTGATCCTCACGTAGCTGCCGGCGACCGATCCCGGGTGCTGCAGGGAAAAGAGCTCGTCCAGTTCGCAGTTGCCGGTCTCGATGGCGATCTCGCCGCCGGTCTCGGAGGCGTCGCGCGCGTTGACCACCAGGTTCATGATGATCTGTTCGACCTGACCCGGGTCTATCTTGATGAAGCCGATGTCGTCGGCGAGCCTGGTGACCAGCGTTATGTGCTCCCCGATCAGGCGGCGCAGCATCTTCTCCACCGACTGCACCTGGGCGTTGATGTTGAGCACCTTGGGCTCCAGGATCTGACGCCTGCTGAAGCTCAGTAGCTGCCGGGTGAGGTCAGCCGCCCGCTCGCCGGCGCGCAGTATCTGCTCGGCCTCCTTGCGCATGGGGGAGCCGCTTTCGAGCCCCCTGATCAAGAGGGTGGAGTAGCCGTTTATGATGGTAAGGAGGTTGTTGAAATCGTGGGCGATGCCGCCGGCCAATTGGCCGATCGCCTCCATCTTCTGCACCTGGCGCAACTGGTCGAAGGACTGCTTGCGCTCGGTGACGTCCTCCTTGACCGCTACGAAATGGGTGATCCTCCCCTCGGAGTTCTTCACCGCCGAGATGGAGCCGCTCTCCCAGAAGAGCTCGCCGTTTTTCTTCTTGTTGTGCAGCTCGCCGTGCCACTCGCGCCCCGAGCTGATGGTCTGCCAGAGGTTCCGGTAGAAGTCGCGGTCCATGGTGCCGGATTTGAGGATGCGCGGGTTTTGCCCCACCAGTTCGGCCTCGCTGTACCCGGTCACCGCGGCGAACTTGGGGTTCACGTACTCGATCCTTCCCATCAGGTCGGTGATGACGACCGACACCGGGCTCTGCTCGACGGCCTGCCAGAGCTTGCTCAGCTCTGCCTCGGCCCTCTTGCGCTCCGTGATGTCCAAAAGCGACCCGATGATGGCCGGCTTGCCGTTTAGCTGGGTCCTGGAGCCGTTCACCTCCAGATCGATGGCCTCCGAGTCGGAGCGCCGCCCCCTGAAGTAGAAGTGCAGGCTCCCGGACTCCTCCCGGAGTGGACGCAGAAACTGGGTAATGACCCTGATCTGGTCATCGCGCGTCACCAGGTCGAGCAGCGTGCGCGATTCGGTCAGCTGGTCCTGCCGGTAGCCGAAGATCTGGGCGAACTTGGGGTTCACGTAGGTGAACACGTCGTCCTGCAGCATGAAGATGCCGACCAGGGACTGCTCCACCAGGCACTGGAAGCGCGCCTCCGTCGCGGAGAGGGCGTCCTCCGCCAGGCAGCGCTCGCGGCGCACCACGGCCTCGTTCAGTTCTCTCTTGATGGCGGGCACCAGGCGGGACAGGTTGTCCTTGATCAGGTAATCCTGGGCACCGGCGCGCATCGCCTCGACGGCGACGTCCTCGCCCATCTGGCCGGAGACCATGATGAAAGGAATGTCCAGCTCCCGCTGTTGCAGTATCTGTAGGGCGGCAAGGCCGCTGAAGCGCGGCATGACGTAATCCGATATGACGAGGTGCCAGCCACCCTTGTCGAGCGCCGCCCCCATAGCCTCGGCGGTCTCCACGCGATCGTAGCTGGGCGCGAACTCCTGCTGCAGCTGACGTACGATCAGGGCGGCATCCTCGGGTGAGTCGTCGACAATCAGGATGCGGAGTGCGTGTTTCATCGAGTGCCCTCGCTGCAGCGTATCCGGAATGAATGGTTCCTTTGATGGCTTATCGGTTCGGGTGCGCATTTGTTTAGGCTAAATCTGGTGGCTGGTGCAGAAAATTGTGCCGGCAGCCTGCGGCAGCCCACTTCAATACTACTAATAAAATGGGGTTTATGCTATGTGTCTAGGGAGAATTAGGGGCCCTGCGATGGGGAAAGGGCCGCGTCGCCGGTAACCGGTGCCGCCCACCCTTTACATAACACCGGCCGTCCACTATTATATGGGCAGCCTGCGGGCGCGCCAGGATCTGCGGGAAACCGGAGTCCCGGAAGGGGCTCGTCCGGCATTAACCCAGGGGCGCCAAGGCCCCCCGGACCGGCGGCAACGGAGCCTGCAGCAACATCATCGGGATGCCACATGCTGATCAACGACGAAATCCAGAGGCAGGTGCTCCCGGTCCTGGCCCGGGCCTCCGTCGTGCCCGAGGCGGAGGTCCAGCAGCGTGCCGGCTCGCAGCTGCAGCTCAATCCCGGCCAGCAGGTCAAGGCCGAGATCATCGCCAACCTCCCCAACAACCTTTATCTCGCCAGAATCGCGGGCGAGATGTTCAAACTCGAGATCCCGCTCAACGTCCCGCCCGGCGAGACCCTGGAGCTCACCTACCTCTCGGCCGACCCCCGGATCACCTTCGAGATCTACCGGCCGCAGGGAGGCGGCGAGTCGGTGACCCTGAGCCCCATGGGGAAGTGGCTCTCTGGCGTTGCCCGAGACGTCCCGTCCCTGGCGCTGGAGCCCGAAGTCCTGCTGCAGAGCCCAGAGCAGGCGTCGTCCCTCCTGGGCGGGCAGCTCAAGGCCGCCCTGACCCAGGGCGGGCTCTTTTATGAAGCACACCTGGCGCGCTGGGCCCTGGGCGCCCTGCCGCTGGCGGAGCTCCTCAAGGAGCCGCAGGGGAAGCTTTCCCGGGCGGCTCGCCCGGAGCCCTACCTCGATGACGCCGCGGCGCCGGGTGAGGCGGGTTTCGCCGACAGCAGCACCCTGCCGCTGATAAAGGAGCAGCTGCTCCTGCTGAATTCCGGTGTGCTGGGCTGGAAAGGCGAGGCCTGGCCCGGGCAAGGGATGGAGCTTGCCATAACGGCGCGGGAGGCGGAGCAGGGCGGCAGCGAGGTCGAGGCCACGCTCTCGCTCGCGCTGCCCCGCCTGGGGGGCGTCGAGGCGAAACTGCGCTTTGGTGTGGATGGGTTCTTCGTGGAGTTTGTCTGTGACCGGCCCGGCGCTGCGGCGGTCCTCAAGGAAGCGGGAGGCGGGCTCCGGTCGGCGCTTGCCGCGACGGGGTTGCACCTGACACGCATGGTGGCAAAAGATGGCGAAGCAGATCGGTGACATGAAGCGGGCAGTAGCGATGGCCTACCGGGCGGAGGACGGCGCGCCCCGGGTCGTTGCCAAGGGGGGCGGGGTGACCGCCGAGGCGATCATCTCCCTGGCGCGGGAAAATGGCGTCTACGTGCACCAGTCGCCCGAGCTGGTGAACCTGCTGATGCAGATCGACCTGGACAGCGAGATCCCGCCGGAACTGTATCAGGCCGTCGCCGAAATCCTCGCCTGGCTCTATGAGCTGGATCAGCAGGCCGAAATGAAATAAATCAAGCTTCCAGCTGCCGATTAAAGCTTCTTCCAGGTCCTTCTCCTCGAAAGAGCCAGGAGGGCTATGCCAATACCGCAGAAGATGAAAGTGGATGGTTCAGGGACCGGTGTAGTGTCCAGGAGCACGATACCTGGAGGCGGCAGGTTCAGGAGGTAATCCTGATCTCCCAGCCCGTATCCCGAGCCCAAATTCCCCGGAGTGCCGTCGCTGACGGCGATTGCGTAGTGGTTCAGCTGGAAGTTGCTCGGCATGACAGTCAGCGACGCCAGTAAGGCGCTAACTTGATTCAACATTGCCGGTTCGGGGCTGTTCCAGATGAAGTTGGATCCCATCACCGTCTCCCAGATGGCAACCTGGACGGCGGCGGCGTTGGCATCGGTACTCTCAGAGAACAGATACGCGGCTTTCGCATAGCTCGAGGTTGGGTCGATCGCCCTGAGGTCGTAAGGGCTTGCACTTGATGGCGCCCAGGCCGGATCGACGCAAAAGCCATTGACTGAAACTGCCCCGTTGATCGAGAGCTGATAGTACCCCGCCGCTGCGTTGACCGTCTGGTTGATCTCGCCAGGGAAATACGCATTTACGGCCGCTACATCGTTTACTCCCGTTTCACGCAAAGTGATCGGTACAGCGAAGGCTCTTCCGGTTGCGGCTAATAACAATACCATGACAGTAACCAGCAATAGATGTCTCATAACAGTGCCTCCCGGTGCCCGGCAGATTGATAAACTAAATCAGTCGTCTGCTGCCTTATTGAGCATGGAGCGTGCCAAAGATAAATAGAGCGTCTGGTGCCTGCAGTAACTATCTTATATTATTGCGCTTGTCTGCCGGGACGCTGTTTTTTTGGCCCGGATGGGCTGCCAGGAGGGATGCCGGAAGTGTAAAGAATCCTGACTGCCTTTGTCGATAACTTTTACACGTGTTCCGCTTTTGTCGAGTTGCTTTACAGTCGGGATTCGCGGCCGGCTGCCGCTGACTCAGAAAAGCAGTTCGAGCCAGGAATAGGGCTCTTCCAGAAGGTAGTCACCGTCATTTCCGCTGACCGTCCCCGGACTCAGACCCGGGATTGCCGGCAACACAACCAGGTGCGCCAGGTTCCCCAGCTCTGCAGGAATGCCTCCGTTCTCCCTGGTGTGCCCCCCGCCCGCCAGCACCACCATGGTGCTTCCCGGGTGCAGCGCGAGATAGTCGCCTATGCGCCGCGCCATGACCCTGTTTCTGAGCATCTGCGCCTGGCAGATGTTGCGGAAGGCTTCCCCGCTTCTGCCGTGCACGGGATAGGCTGAACTCATGAAGTTGAGATAGTCGTCGCTCACTTCCAGGTTGATCCCGGGGGGGAGCTCCTCCAGCTCTTGGCCGGAAAGAGAGGAGGCGCCCTGCTGGGAAACTTTTTGGACGAGCTCCCGGGGTGCGTTCAGTGCGATGATGGGAATCCCGTTGTCGCGCGCGTAGATCAGGATGTCCTCGTAGAGCCCCCAGGAAATATTCCTCCAGTTCCAGGCAAAGACCTTCCTGAAGGCCGCTTCGGAGACCTGGCCCGCGCTCCAGGCGTCGAGGGTTTTCTGGCTCGGCCCTTCGAACATTTCCATCCCTATGGCGAGTGGCTTCGCTGCAGAGCGCAGGTTTTTTATGACGTCGAGTTGGAGCTTGTGGTGCGAGGGCGCGGTGTGGACCTCTCCGACCAGGACCACTTGTGCAGCGCGGAGTTCGCCGATCATGGTCTCCACGTCGATGACCTGACGATCCTTTATGCGCATGACATGGGTGATGGAACAGCCGGTCAGAGTCAGGATGACGACGAGCAGTAGTGCGGCTTGGGGCAGGGCGGTCTTGAACATGGCACGGTTATAACAGAGATCAGGGCTGAGAGGAAGCGGGAAGTCGGGCTCGCCATTGAATGTTGTGTCGGAGTCGGCCCGTCAACCTTTGTGCGGCTTCGCACCCATTGCCCCTCGCCCTTCGGGGAGGGGCAGGGGGCAGGGCGTTCCCGCAGAAGGGAGCTTATGTTTGTCGGGAGATTGAGCGGTTGAGAGGTATGGGAGGTCTGCTGGATCGTTTGGGCTTTTACTTTATTTTGACCTGCCGGCCGACCACCCTCAGGCGCCCTTCGGCAAAAAGCTTCACCGCCTCCGGGTAGATGCGGTGCTCCTCTTTCTGTATGCGGGCGCTGAGCGTCTCCTCGGTATCCTCTTCCAGGATCGGGACCGCAGCCTGCACGATGATCGGACCGGTGTCGGTCCCCGCATCGACGAAGTGCACGGTGCACCCGGCGAACTTCGCCCCGTACTCCAGGGCCTGGCGCTGGGCGTGCAGCCCCGGGAAGGCGGGAAGCAGCGCCGGGTGGATGTTCATGACCGCGGTGGGAAAGGCATCCAGCAGCACCGGCGTGATGATCCGCATGAATCCGGCCAGCACCACCAGTTCCGCTTCGAACTCGCGCAGGGTCGCCACCAGGGCGGCGTCATAGGCCTCACGGCCGGCGTGTGCCCGGTGGTCGAGATGGAGCGCAGGGATTCCGGCCTGCTTGGCCCGCTCCAGCGCGAAGGCGTCCGCCTTGTTGCTGATCACGCAGACGACGCGCGCCCGCAGGTCGCCGCGCGCGCAGGCATCGAGGATGGACTGGAGGTTGCTGCCGCTGCCCGAAACGAGCACGCCTATCTTGAGTAGGGTATCCATGGCTGGGCGCTTGCTCTAGACGAGCTCCACGCACTCCTTGCCCGGTTCGCACTTGACGACTTCGCCGATCTGGAAGGCGGTTTCGTTGAGTCCGGAGAGCCTGATCATGATGTCGTCCGCCTCGCGCTCGGGCACGATGATGACCATGCCGATGCCGCAGTTGAAGGTCCTGAACATCTCGGTTTCTTCGATGTTGCCGCCGCGCTGGATGAGCTTGAAGATCTCCGGGATCTGCCAGGCGTCCTTCCGGACCACGGCCTTGCAGCCGTTGGGAAGCACGCGGGGGATGTTCTCCAAAAGGCCGCCGCCGGTGATGTGCGCGATGCCGCTCACGTTGAAGTCGCGCAGCAGGTTCATGATGGAGCGGACATAGATGCGCGTGGGGGTGAGCAGTTCGTCGGCGACCGTCTTGCCGAGTCCGGGGATTTCGTCGTTGATGCCCAGTCCCATGACATCGAGGATCACCTTGCGGGCCAGGGAGTAGCCGTTACTGTGCAGGCCGGAGGAGGTGAGGCCGATCAGGCGGTTGCCGACCGTGATGGAGGAGCCGTCGATGATTTTCTCGCGCTCCACGACGCCCACCGCGAAGCCTGCCATGTCGTACTCTTCGCCCGTGTAGAATCCGGGCATCTCGGCCGTTTCGCCGCCGATGAGCGCGCAGCCGGCCTGGATGCAGCCGTCCGAGACACCCTTGATGATGGAGGCGCCCTTGGCCGGGTCGAGCTTGGCGGTCGCCAGGTAGTCGAGGAAGAAGAGCGGCTCGGCTCCCTGCACGATGATGTCGTTCACGCACATGGCAACCAGGTCTATGCCGATAGTGTCATGACGGTCAGCCAGGAAGGCAACTTTCAGTTTGGTGCCGACCCCGTCAGTACCGGAGACGAGCACGGGATGCTTGTACTTCCCCATGTTGAGGGAGAACAAGCCGCCGAAACCACCGATGTCGGCCAGTACTTCGGGCCTCGAGGTGGCCTTTACCAGTGGCTTGATCATCTTGACAAACGTATTGCCCGCATCTATGTCAACGCCGGCGTCTTTGTATGTGATTTTTGTCTCGTCCAAGGGAAAACCTCCGATAAATTAAAGGAGAAATCTAACGCATATCCCCCGAAAAGTCAAAGCGAAAAATTTGTTTACTTCCCTTTGGCGTTTGCTTATCATGCGCTGCAGTGATGGTTAATGGTGATAAAATAAGCGTTCGCCCCATGTGCGAGGAGGACCTTGAGACCGTGCTCGACATCGAGTCGGCCTCTTTTTCACGCCCGTGGACCAGGCGTCATTTCCTCGACGAGCTGGAGTCCCCCAACGGTTTTCCGGTGGTAGCGCTGGCTCCGCAGGGTGGGGTCGTCGGCTACCTCTGCCTCCAGCTCGTGCTGGACGAGGCCGAAATTCTCGACGTCGCGGTGCACGCCTCCCGGCGCGGCCGGGGGGTCGGGGAAGTCCTGGTGCGGAGCGCCCTGGCTTTTTGCCGGGAAAAAAGCGCCGCACTGCTCTTCCTGGAAGTGCGGGTCAGTAACCTCGCCGCGATCTCGCTCTACCGCCGGCTCGGTTTCCGCGAGAGCGGCCGGCGCAAGTGCTACTACGAAAATGGCGAAGACGCCATGCTGATGGATTATACCTTCGGAGAACAAGCAGAGGAGTGCGATGCAGTTTAAATCAATGGTGGTCTCTAACGTGGAGCTCTCCCCCGGCTATTTCCGGATGAGGATGACGGCTCCTCCGGAACTGCAGCAAACCCTTCCCGGGCAGTTCCTGATGCTCAGGGTGATCGATTCCATAGATCCCCTGCTGCGGCGCCCTTTCGGGTTTTTCGACGTCGGGACCTTCTCGGCCGAGTATGCGGGATGCGGCACCCAGACTTATTCGGAGATCCTCTACAAGGTGGTGGGGAAGGGGACCCGGATGCTCTCGGCGCTGCACCACGGCGACCTGCTGGACGTCCTGGCGCCGCTTGGCAAGGGGTTCGAGCCGGGCGCGGCCGGCGAGGAGAAGATCCTGGTAGGCGGCGGGATCGGGCTGGCGCCGCTTTACTACCTCGCCAAGGAGCTGGTGGCGCGCGGCGACAAGGTGCGCCTTTTCGCAGGCGGCCGCAACCGGGACGACATCCTCTGCATTACGGAGTTCGAGCGCCTGGGCGTCGAGACCTACGTGTCGACCGACGACGGGACCCTGGGGGAAAGCGGCCTGGTGACCGAGGTTCTGGAGCGCCACCTGGCGCCGAGCGGCATGCGGATCTTCGCCTGCGGCCCGACCCCGATGCTGCGCGCCGTCGCCCTCATGGCGCAGGCCCACCAGGTCCCCTGCCAGGTTTCCATGGAGGCCTATATGGCGTGCGGCGTCGGCGCCTGCCTGGGCTGCGTCATGAAGGGGGCGAACCATTCGGAGGAGACCCCCGATTACCGCTGCGTCTGCAAGGACGGCCCCGTTTTCGACAGCACCGAACTGCAATGGAGTTGACCATGCAAAGACCTGACATGAGCGTGGAACTGGCGGGGATCAAGATGCGCAATCCCGTCATGACCGCTTCCGGCACCTTCGGCTACGGTGCCGAATTCGCCGATTACCTGGACCTCGAGAGCATCGGCGCCATGATCACCAAGGGGCTCTCGCTGCGCCCCAAGGCGGGGAACCCCACCCCGCGCATCGTGGAGACGCCGGGCGGCATGCTGAACGCCATCGGGCTGCAAAACGTGGGCGTCGACGCCTTCATCGCGCAGAAGCTCCCCTATCTGAGCAAGGTGGCGACGCCGGTCATCGTGAACCTGTACGGCAACACGCTGGAGGAGTACGGCGAGGTGGCCGCCCGGCTCGACGGGCTTCCCGGCGTGGCCGGCATCGAGGTGAACATCTCCTGCCCCAACGTGAAGCAGGGCGGCATCGTGTTCGGCACGGATCCCTTGGCGGCCCAGGAGGTCGTGCGGCTGGTGAAGCGCAACACCAGCAAGCCGATGATCGTGAAGCTCTCCCCTAACGTGACCGACGTGGTGCTGATGGCGCGGGCCTGCGCCGACGCCGGCGCCGATGCGCTCTCGCTCATCAACACCCTGACCGGAATGGCGATAGACCTGGACCGGCGCCGCCCGGTCCTGGCCAACATCACCGGCGGGCTCTCGGGTCCGGCCATCAAGCCCGTCGCGCTCCGGATGGTCTGGCAGGTGGCGAAATGCGTCAGTATTCCGGTCATCGGCATCGGCGGGATCATGAACGCCCGCGACGCGCTGGAGTTCATCCTGGCGGGTGCCAGCGCCGTGCAGGTCGGCACCGCCAGCTTTCTCGACCCCTCCGCCGCGCAGACCATCGCCCGGGATATGGAACAGTACCTGGTCGACAAGGGGATCAGCTCCCTGGCCTCCATGATCGGGGCGCTCGAGGTCTGATGGAAAAATGGGAGAGGAATCTCGAAAGGAGCATCACCAGCCCGGAGGAGCTCTCCGGGCTTTTTCGCGTTACGGTGGCGCAGCTTGCCGATGTCGTCTGGCGCTACCCGATGCGGATCACTCCGTACTATCTGAGTCTCATCACGGGCCCCGGAGACCCTATCTGGCGCCAGTGCGTGCCGGACGCGGCGGAACTTGAAGACCACTGCCAGTCTGACGACCCTCTCGAAGAGGAGCGGCTGTCGCCCGTCCCGGGCCTGATCCACCGCTACCCGGACCGGGTGGTCTGGATCGTCTCCTCGTCGTGCGCCGTCTACTGCCGCTTCTGCATGCGCAAAAGGGGGGTCGGCTGTTACGGTATGCAGCCGGCAGCGCAGGACGAGGCGCTTGCCTACATCGCGGCCAATCCGCAGATCAGGGACGTGATTCTTTCCGGCGGCGACCCCTTGCTGCTTTCCGACGCCCGCCTCTTTAACCTGCTGGGAGCGCTACGCAAGATTCCCCACGTCGAGATCATCAGGATCGGCACCCGCGTGCCGGTGACGCTCCCCGACCGGATCACTCCGAAGCTGGTGCGCATACTCAAGCGCCACCACCCCGTTTTCGTCAACACCCACTTCAACCACCCCGTCGAGATCACCCCGCAGTCCTCCAAGGCCTGTGCTTTGCTCGCGGATGCGGGGATACCGCTGGGGAACCAGACCGTGCTGCTCAAGGGGGTGAACGACGACCCCCAGGTGATGCGGCGTCTCATGCAGGGTCTGCTCGCCATCAGGGTGCGCCCCTATTACATCCACCAGATGGACCTGGTCAAGGGGACAGCTCACTTCAGGACCCCGGTCAGCCGGGGCCTCGAGGTGCTGGATGCCCTGCGCGGCCATACCTCGGGCCTGGCGGTTCCCGACTACGTCATCGATCTGCCTGGCGGCAAGGGGAAGGTGGAGGTGGCGTCAGGCAGCGTGAAACGAGAGGGGAGCCGGCTCCTGATCACCAACTATCTCGGCGAGACCGTCGAGTACCTCGACGTCGACTGACTCCCGCGCGGCATCGTAGCTCCATTGACCGTCTTCCCGGATGCGCTCACACCGCCATTACTCCTCCTACTGCTCTCCCTGTTCCATAAAGCCACTGGCAAAAACGACCTGTTCCAGTGGTGCAAATTGTTCAATATGTCTGCTGGTAAAAATTTTGAAATAAACATATCTATCAGATAGTTGTCTGCCAAGTTATCTTTCAATACTTGACCGTTGTCATCACTCTTTCCGGTAAGCCGGTAAGTAGGTATGTGTTGGTGAGGGGCGGGCACCCAGTGCCCAGGCAGGGTGAATGCGGACGCAGGGTGAATGCGGACGCAGTTCACGGGCGAACACGAGGTTCGCCCCAACCGCGCTGGTAGGGGCGAACCTCGTGTTCGCCCGCCTTTGGTGCCCCGAGGAGAAAAACCTCTGTGCATGACAAAGCCTGAAACAGACCCCCCTGTCTCGCTGCGCGAGCCTTCCCCCCTACTTCGCAGGGGGGACGAAGCTAAAGTCCCCTTGATAACTTGAATGGAAGTTGCCTTTGGTCCAGCGCCCGCTCCTGTCCCTCGCGGCCTACTCTTGAAGGTGATGGAGAATTTTGGCGGTCCCGTCTCAGTTATATTTTTGCGTCGGATCAGCCATGGTTTTAGGGTATACTAATATTGCCGTTTCGAGACGGCCAACTGCGGGGGGCGCAAATGAGAAGACTGCGGATTGAGGAAGATATTCTCAAGGAACAACCGGTCGTTAAGGATGTTACAGCCATCTGCGCCGTGTGTGGTGCGGAGCTCGAAATGGATGACGAGAGCCACGAGTACAGTTGTCCTGTCTGCGACGCACCGGACGAGCCCTAGCCACCGCAGTATTTGATGTGCATGGATCATCCCTCCTTTCTGAGACAGGTGGCCCCGTGGCGCGACGCGTCGGTATTTATATCGTGGCACCTTCTCTCAAAGAGGAGTGCAGATGACAGTTTCGTCACGAAGCGGCTGGATGTTTGCCGTCAGGAGGAGGTTCGCTATGCCAACAAAGTCGGTGAACGATGCGGAACAGAGGAATCTGCTTGCTGAGCAAAAACGCAAACTTTGGGCCGAGTTGAGGGAAGAGCTCTTCACTGAGACAGGTGAGGCGCTGGCTACCCAGTACGACATCCCGCAGGATATCGGCGAAATGAGCATCCTCGATCTGCTTTCCGATGCCGGTCTTGCCGTAGCTGACATCAGGCGTGCCCAGCTGACCAGTTTGGAGGAGGCGCTGAGGCGCCTCGAAATGGGAACCTACGGAAAGTGCGAGGGGTGTGGGGAGCGCATCGATCTGCAGAGGCTCCGGCTGGTTCCATTCACCGCGTACTGCCTGCAGTGCCAGAAAGAGCAAGAGGGGCCTTCCCGGCCTCCGGGAACAAAAATCTGAAATCTGTCTGAAAAAATCGGTTATATGTTCTACGTTCTATGTTCTAAGTTAGCGGAAGCTTGATTCGATACTGGCTTAAAGATGGCACCCAAAGTCTCACCTTGAACGTAGAACGTAGAACGTAGAACGTAGAACGTAGAACGTAGAACGTAGAACGTAGAACGTAGAACGTAGAACGTAGAACGTAGAACGTAGAACGTAGAACCGCCTCTTCTCTGCCTTAAAGCAGCGCGTCTATCGCCGCAAAATCCAGGTCGTTATCGGCATTTGCCATGATCCAGTTCAGCTTTTCCTGGTCCTCGTAGGTGATCTTCGCCACGTCGTCCGACAGGGCGGTGAACACCGTCGCGGTGGTCTCCTCGACCCGGATGTAGGGGATGTTGCTGTCGTGCAGGATCTGCTGGCTGATCTCGGAAACCGGCCCGTGACCGGCGACCACCAGTCCCGCGATCTTTTCCCGGTAGGCCGGGATGTGATACAGGGAGGAGATGGTCACGATCAGCTCGTCCCTCGAACTGGTCACTATCATGAGAGTGGAGTCGAGCAGGCCGTCGATCACGCGCTGTGAAGAAGCCGCTCCCAGCTGGATGTTGTGGATGATGCGGCTCTTTTGGTGCTGATCGCCCTGCAGCGGCAGGTCGAACAGTTTGGCTATGTGGCTCAGGGTGGGGTTGGCCAGGATGGGCGAGTAGTTGAAGCCGTCGATGACTTTAACGTCGATGGGATCGAAGGCCTGCTTCAGGTACTTCCTGGTGAGCTCCTTCTTGCCGGGGATCAGCTTGTTGACGATGATCCCCCTGACGTCCGCCCCCTCGCGCTGGTACAGCGCCAGGTTCAGGTGCACCGCGTCGATGACCTTGCCGATGCCGCTCTCGGTCACGATCATGACGGGCGCTCCGATCAGCTTCGCCACTTTGGCATTGTTGAGCCCGACCACCGCTCCGACGCCGCCATGCCCGGCTCCCTCGATGATGAGGAAGTCGTATTTCGCGTCCATCTCCCGCACCGCCTCCAGTATGCAGTTACTGAGCGAGAGGTCGTCCAGTTTCCCTTCCAGGTAATCCTTGGTGAAGTCCCGGTGCAGGGCAACCGGGGACATGATGGCGATGTCCTCCTCCATGCCGAAGGCCTTCGCCATCAATAGTGCATCCATGTCCACCATGAAATCGTTGTAGAGCAGGACTTTGGGGCCGAAGGGCTTGATGAAGCCGACCCGCTGGTACTTCTTCCTGGCCTGGTGCATGAGCGAGATGCTGATGGTTGTCTTGCCACAGTTTTGGCCCGTTGCTGCAACAAATATCTTCTTCGCCATGGAAACACCCCTCATTGAAATTGCACGTATGTTTACACAAGGAACGGGGTGTCGTCAAGTAAAGTCACAGGAATTTCAGCACCAGCATGGAGATGTCATCCTTGAAGGAATAAACCCCGCTAAAGGCACGCACCGCGGCCAGCAGGGAGACGATTATTTCGGCCGCCGGCTTGCGGTGCTCCCGGGCGATGATCTCCTGCAGCATCCGGGTCCCGAACAAGCTGCCGTCCAACCCCTCTGCCTCGATGATGCCGTCCGTGTAGAGCAGCAGGAGGTCGCCGCGCTTTATGTTCAGGGAGCGTTCCTCGAAGCTGACCTCTCTCTTGACGCCGATGATGAGCCCCTCGGCGTCGAGCTCCAGGAAGCTGTCGCTCGTGGCGCTGTACAGCAGGGGGGGAGGATGGCCGGCGTTGGTGTAACGCAGGAGTCGGGTCTTGGTGTGGTAGTTGAGGTAGGACATGGTGATGAAGAGTTCGGCGTGGCTCAGGTCGTCGTGCAGCAGGCTGTTCAGAGTGGTCAGGATCTCCGCCGGGCTGTGCAGGGTCTGGAGCTGGGCCCGCAGCACGCTGCGCGTCTCCACCATGATGAGTGCGGCGCCGACGCTGTGCCCGGAGACGTCGGCGATGACCATCTCCACCTCGTCGCCGTTTAGAAAGATGTCGTAATAGTCGCCGCCGATGTGGGTGGCCGAGACGCAGCGCCCGGCGCAGTCGATGTCCTTCAGGGGAGGGGGGGCCGGCGGCAGCAGGGAGAGCTGGATCTGCTTGGCGATCTCCATCTCCTTCAGGATGCTGGCGTTTTCCAGCAGGGCCTGCTCCGCCCGCTTGCGTTCGGTGATGTCCTGTTTGATGCAGATGAAGTACTTGATGCACCCTGTCTCGTCGTTGACCGGTGTGATGGTCTGCTCCTCCGGGTAGAGGGTGCCGTCCTTGCGCCGGTTGATCATCTCGCCGTGCCAGACCTCGCCGGCGGTTATGGTGCTCCAGAGATCCAGGTAGAAAGTGGGGTCGTGCAGGTCCGACTTCAGGAAGCTCAGGTCCCGGTGCAGCGCTTCCCCGGAGCTGTAGCCGGTCATCCTGGTGAAGGCCTGGTTGACCCAGATGACCTGACCCAGGCTGTCGGTGATGGCGATGGCGTTGGCCGCAGCCTCCAGGGCGGCGCTTTGCAGCCTGAGCGATTCCTCGGCCCGCTTTCTCTGGGTGATGTCGGAGATGAGGCCGTCGTAGGCGATCAGTTCACCCTGTTCGCTGTAGCGCGGCACTATGGTGTTCTTCACCCAGCGGATGGAGCCGTCCTTGTGCCTGATCCGGTGCTCCAGCGAAGGGATGTCCTGGCCCGCCTGGATATCGGCCGTCAGGCGGATGACGGCGGGGCGGTCCTCCTCGTAGATCATCTGATACCAGAGGAAGGGGTTGTCGACGTACTCCTCGTGGCTGTAGCCCGTCACCGTCAGGCAGCCCGGGCCGTGCGAGGTTTTGAGGACCGTGCCGTCCTTGATGGTGACCGAGTAGATGTAGTCGGTCACCGCGGAGACCAGCCTCTTGTAGCGCCGCTCGCTGCGCACCAGCGCCGCCTCCGCCTCGCGGCGCTTGCGGCGCACCTCCGCCTCCTGCATCTCCCGCTCGATGGCGGGGACCAGCCGCGACACATTCCCCTTGATCAGGTAGTCGTTGGCGCCTTCCTTCATCGCCTGCACGGCGGTGTCTTCGCCGATCTTGCCCGAGACCACGATGAAGGGGAGGTCGAGGCCGCTTTTGCGCACCATCCTCAGGGCTTCCAGGCCGCTGAACCCGGGCAGCACGTAGTCCGAGATCACCACGTCCCAGGTTTCCTCCTCCAGTGCTCTCTGCATCGCCTCGACGGTTTCGATCCTTTTGGCGATAGGGGAGTAGTCGCCGCGCCTCAGCTCGAAGATCAGGAGCAGTGCGTCGTCCTCGGAATCCTCCACAATCAGTACGCGAAGCGGCTTCCCCATGAACTGGCCTTTCCCTGCCTGTGCCGGGCCGGGCGCCCCTGCTGCACCAAGAAGATCCCCGGCCAGGGGGGGCGTTGGGAGCGCGGCGCCGCGCGGGGCGCGGAGCAGCGCGACTCCAGCTAGTATAACATAATTTGTTCGCTGCTTCAGGAGGGGGGGAGCCGTGGAGGGCGTGGTTAATGGATAGTGCTACCCTGGTGCGGCGCCCGGCAGGAGCTCCCGGAGCCAGGTCTCGAAGATGATGACCTTGTTGGGACCGAACTTGAGCAGGTCCCCTCGCACCTGGGACAGGCTTTTTTCCCTTTCCAGGTCTCCCCCCTTCTTGGAGAAGAAGAGATCGGCGAGCGCGACGATGCGCTCGGCCGTGCTGACCGGGGACATCTCACGGTCCGGCAGAGGCAGGCCTTGCGACGCGATGTCGCTGACGGAGAGCCCGACCCCGATGTGACGCTCACATACCAGCGCGTGCAGCGGGAATCCCTCGGCTTCCAGGATCTCGCGGCCGATGATGCCGTGGCAGATATAGGGCGCGTCGCCCAGGCAGTGGAGCCGCGGCGCGTAGACGCGCGCCACCCCGATGTCGTGCAGCAGGGCCGCCTGCTCGATGAAGGCGAGGTCGAGGCCCTGGGCCCGGGCCCCCCGCGCTATGGCGAGCGCCTTGTCCGCTACCATGCGGCTGTGCCGGTAGACTATGTCCAGACCGACGCGGTTGGCTCCGAACTCTTTTTCCAACAGTGCTAAAGGGTTCACCCGGTCTCCTCTGCTGTATCAGTGTCGCTTCTGCGGTGTCTATTGATAGATTATGCCGTTTTTCTCAGGTTGGCAACACTCTTGGCCCCGACGCTCAGCTGGCTTATGGGTGTTCAGGGAAGCCTCCGGGAGCCGGGTTGCTGCCAGGGGGGCGCGTAGGCGCGCGTCTTGGGACAGGGAGGAAAGGCTCGTCCGCGCAGCGTCACTGAACCTGGGGAGAGTCCCAGTCGATGCCGCCAGTCAGAAACAGGGTGTCCGCCCCTCAGCTGCTTTGCCAGCCGAGGCGCGACGACAACAGATTCAGTCCTGCCGGAGCAACAAAAGATTGAATATCATTACGGCTCCGTATATGATGTGAAGCCTTTAAATAAAAGTTTGTCGTGTTGATGCAGAGATGCAAGGCGCATCGGCGGCTTGGCAGGGGTGACTATGACGGTAGAAACGGTGATACAGCAGCAGGTGCTTGTCGTGGACGACGAGCCGGGCATTCTCGCCAAGGTCTCGCTGTTGCTGGCCTCCAGTGACATCCCGCAGGTGGAGACCATCTCGGACAGTCGCCTGGTGCTCCCGCATCTCAGTGAGAACCAGGTCAGCGTGGTGGTTGTCGACTGGGTCATGCCGGAGGTCACCGGCGGGGAGCTGCTGCAGCGCATTACCGCAGATTACCCCCAGATTCCGGTCATCGTCATGACCGCCATGGGGGACGTCGAGACGGCGGTCAACTGCATGAGGGCGGGCGCCTTCGATTTCCTCACCAAACCCGTCGACCCGAACCGGCTGGTCGCCAGCGTCAGGAAGGCGCTCCAGGTAAGCGAGCTCGGCAACCAGAACAGGATACTGAAAGACTACCTGCTGGCGGACCGGCTCAGGAATCCCGATGCCTTCGCCGGCATCGTCACCAACTCCAAGAAGATGCGCGCCATCTTCCAGTACATCGAGGCGATCGCCTCCTCCCGCCAGCCCGTCCTGATCACGGGCGAAACCGGGGTGGGCAAGGAGCTCCTGGCCCGCGCCGTGCACAGCGTCTCGGGAGTCAGCGGTCCGTTCATCTCGCTCAACGCCGCCGGCCTGGACGAATTCATGTTCTCCGACACCCTCTTCGGCCACAAGAAGGGTGCCTTCACCGGCGCCGACAGCAAGCGCGACGGCCTGATCAGCGCCGCGGCGGGGGGCACGCTCTTCCTGGACGAGATCGGCGACCTGAACCTCGCCTCCCAGATCAAGCTGCTGCGCCTGTTGCAGGAAAGGGAATACTACCGGATGGGGAGCGACCTCTTGCTCAAGAGCGACGCGCGCGTGGTGGCCGCCTCCAACATGGACTTCGGGGCGCTGCGCGCGGCCGGGAGCTTCCGCAACGACCTCTACTTCCGGCTCTGCGCCCACGAGTTCCGGGTCCCGCCCTTAAGGGAGAGGCTGGAGGACGTGGCGCCGCTGGTGGATTATTTCGTGCGCGGCATCGCACTGCAGCAGGAAAAGCCCGTGCCGGCGGTCTCCCCCGAGTTGATCGCCTCCCTCACCCAGTACCAGTTCCCCGGCAACGTCAGGGAGCTCTACAACCTGGTGCATCACGCGGTGACCTGCAACGACGGGCGCATGCTGGAACTGGCCGATTTCGCCGGGATCAAGCCGGTGCCGGTCCGGACGCCGCCGGTAAGCGACGGCAGCAACCCCCTGCTGACCATCTTCGGGAAGTTCCCGACCGTGTTTCAGGTCGAGGAGTATCTGATAGGGGAGGCCATGAAGATCACCGGCGGGAACCAGACGGCGGCGGCCGAACTGCTCGGGCTGGCCCGCCCCACCTTGAACAAGCGGCTCAGGCAGGAACGCCAGTAGGGACGCCGGTCCCCCGGGGGGAGGGCGGCGGGGCGGCGGGGGCCTGCGGCGCGCAGCCGGGGTGGGCCAGGTTCTGCTTTAGGAACTGCTCCAGCGTGGCGTCCAGGAATTCGCGCCGGCAGTCGACCTCGCTCAGGCTCTTTCCCTGCAGCAGGGCCAGGAACCGGCAGCCGCCGAAGCATAAGGGGAGATAGGCGCAGTCAAGGCACTCTTCGGTCTGCCAGTTGCCGATGCTGTGCGAAACGCCGTAGTCGGACACCCCCTGCTCCAGGGTGCCGATGGAGAGCCCCGGCGTCCCTATGAAGGCCGGGCACTTGTAGAGTGAACCGTCCCAGTTCACCACCATGTTGTGCTCCAGTTCGATGACGCAGGCGGAGACCTTCGGTTTGGTGGTGACGAACCCCCGGGCCAGGATCTCCTCGCGCAGGAAGAGCAGCGCCTCGACCAGCCAGGGCTCGTTCGAAGAGGCGCAACCCGACGAGTACTCCGAGCAGCCGGCCTTGGGGGTGACCGGAGTGAACTGGACCAGGGTGAGCTTCTCCGGGGTGATGCCGCAGTCGATCAGGTGGTCCAGCAGGCGCGGGAAGGTGCGGAAGTTTTCCTGCCGGAAATTCCCCCCAAGCCGCAGCGGGACGATGTCACAGATGGCGCGGATGTTGTCCCGGATCGTGTCGAAGCTCCCGGCGCCCGAGGCGTAGGGGCGCTGGCCGTCGTGAACCTCGCGGGGGCCGTCCAGGGTGAACTTGGCCCCCTTGAGGCCGAGCGGCAGCAGCTGCTCCGCGGTCTCCCGGTTCAGCAGCGTGCCGTTGGTCACCAGGTTGAAGCTGTAGCTTACTCCGTGTTGCCGGGCGGCTTCCAGCAGGGGCTCGGATATTTTGACGATCATTTCCCGGGACAAAAGCGGCTCGCCTCCGTAGAAGGAAAGGGCGACGTCCATGCCCCGGGAGATGTGCTCGCGCACCAGAACCTCCACCAGTTGGGCCGCGGTCGACTCGGTCATGAAATGATCGCCCCGGAACTCTTCCTCGTAGCAGTAGCAGCAGTCGAGATTGCAGTCGAGGTTCAGCACCACGATCGCCGTGAAGACACGGCCGCGGGCGTTGACGCGCTGCAGCATGCCGCGCAGCTGCTCTTTCTCCTGGTCCAGGTCGGCCACCACCATGCCCAGGCGCACCAGCGCCTCGGCCTCGGCGCCCGACGCCGAACCGGCCTCAAGGCCTCGCAGGGTCTCGCCGGAAACCATCGCCAGGGAGCCGCGCAGGGTGGAATAGAGCATGAATTGATCGGGACGGTCCTGGGAGGGATACACCTTCAGATAACGCGAAAGGAACATGCAAAGACCCCAATGGGTGTATTTTCGTAGCAAGAAGTTTGTTATTTGCGCGCCTCCCTGAGGAGGCGCGCAGCAGCGATGCATTAGAATGTGAATACGAAAGTTGTCCAGCAGCATCCCAAACCTTCCACCTGCACCTCGGGATCGGTTCCTTCTTCAACGATAACCAGCGCTTCGTTTTCCTTGGCCATGGCAGTGCCCTCCTTTTTTTTGGTTAATTGTTTTGGACTTACCACTCGAGTTGTGATACATTAGCACGCATTTATTTCTATTGCAATAATAAATTTAAAATCTTTTATTAATAATTAGACGGTTTGCGGTCGCCTTGGGGGGCACTGACGTGAGAAACGACGGAACCGGACCGCCATCGGTCCTTGCCAGAGCGGAGTCGCTAATTCTCATGACTGCGCTCTGTCTGCTATTTTTCATATCCCTGGCCCGGGGCGACGATGAGGATCTGCGTTCCCTGGAACTGTACAACGGCGCGACCACGGAGGTCTTGTCCGCCAGCAGGTCGCCGCGTCCGGCCTCTCAGACCGCCGAAAACATAACCGTGGTGACCGCCCAGGAGATAGAGGCGCTCAACGCCCATACCCTGGCGGACATCCTGATCGGAATCCCCGGCATAGAGCTGGAGATGGACCACACCCCGGGCACAGCCGCCAACATCGAGATCCAGGGCTCCAACTTCAACCATGTCCTGGTGCTGGTGGACAATATCCCCATCAACAACCTGGCCGCTAATTTCCCCGACATCGCTTCCATTCCGGCTCAGATAATCGAGCGCGTGGAGATCGTCAAGGGCGCCGCGTCCACCTCGTGGGGGAGCGCGCTGGGCGGCGTGGTCAACGTCATCACCAAGACTCCCCTGGCGGAGCGTCCCGTCGGCGGCCTGGTTTCCGGCTCCCTGGGGAGGCGGGCCACGACCGACAGTCGCGCGGAACTGAGCGGGACGCTGGACCGTCTGGGATATTATATCTCCGGCGGCAACCTGCACTCCGACGGCCTGCTCCCGAACAACATGGTCGACCAGAATAACGTGTACGGGAAGCTGCACTACGAGCTCCCGGTCCGCGGCGGGCTCACCCTGTCGGCCCTCTACACGGACAATGCCTCCGGCCAGTTCGCCTTCGCCCCCTACAAGGCCAATCAGGATGAACACCAGCTCATCTCCACGCTTTCCCTGCAGTATCCCCTGTCGGACCACCTGAACCTGGAAGCCGCGGCCCGTACCAGGCTGAGCGTTCAAGAGATAACTGCGACGGCCTTGAGCAACAACTCCGTCCTCAAGAAAAACAACGACGACGAGTCCTCCAACGGAGGAAGTCTCAACCTCTCCTGGCTGAGCGACCTGCAGCGCATCGTCGTTGGAGTCGACTACGATCATGCGCGGGTGCACCTGACCGACCCCCTGGTGCAGGCGGACCTCCTGAAGCGCAGTGCCGACCGGGTCGGGGTGTACCTCAACGACACCTTCACCCTGGGCAAGCTTGCCGTCACCCCGAGCGTTCGCTATGACCACACCGGCATCGGCGACAACCTGTTTAACCCGAGTTTCGGACTTACCTACGCACTGACCGACAACAGCGTGCTGCGCGGCTACACCTCGCGGGGCTACAGTCTCACTTCGTTGAACCAAAACGACAGCACGGAGAAGGTCTGGACCTCGCAGGTCGGCTTCGAGTCGGGAGACCTCCCCTACCTCTGGCTCAAGGGGACCCTGTTTAGAAACGACACCTGGAATATCGCGGTGAACGTGCCCGATGCCAGTCCGGCCGGTTTTACCACGGTCAAACAGCGGCAACTCAAGCAGGGGTTTGAACTGGAGGCCCGCACCCTGCCGTACCTGAACACCTCGTTGTCGGCCGGCTACACCCACATCAGAGCAACGGACGGGGACAGCGGCGCCACCCTGCAGGGGGTCCCCAGGCACACCGCCGATTTCGGGGTCAGGTACCAGGATTCCAACAGTTTCAGGGCACTACTGACCGGGCGCTACATCGACTGGAACAGCGCGAGTCAAAACGGCCGATCCGGGGCGGTCATCTGGGACCTGCACCTCGGGAAAAAGTTCCCCTACTCCGAGCACGGCTCACTGGAGCTGTTTTTTTCGGTCAGAAACCTGTTCAACGGCAGTCAGTACCCCTCCGCATTAATCAAGAATAGCGGTCGCTGGAGCGAAGCGGGGGTCAGATGCAACTTCTGAGAACCCTCCTGGTTTGCCTCCTGCTGCTGGCGCCGCTGCCGGCACTGGCCTACGACATCCTTGTGCTCCAGTCCCTGAGGGAAAAGGGATACGACGAGGCCGTCAAGGGTGTCAAGCGCGAGTGCGCGGCCACCATGCGTACCGTCGTGCTGTCAGATTACGCCGAGACCGACATCACGCGCATCATCCGCGAGGAGCACCCGCGGCTGGTCATCGCCGTGGGCGACCGTGCCCTCGAGGTGGCGGAGAAACAGCGCAACACCCCGGTGCTCTACATGATGGCGCTGCACGCCAAGCCGCACCAGCGTGGGGCGGTGAGCGGGGTCGGCATGCTGTTCGACCCGGCGCGCTGCTTGACCGTGTTCGAATCCATCGGCTCCAAGCGGGTCGGCGTGGTCTGCGACCCCTCCAAAAGCGGCGCCTATCTGAGACGGGCCCAGGTCGCCGCCAGGCGCAGCGGCATCGAGCTCGTGGTGCGCGAGGTGCACTCGCCCAAAGAGACCCCCTCCATGCTGGACTCCCTGCGGGGCAAGGTGGACGCCCTCTGGATGCTCCCCGACGTGACCGCGGTATCGCCGGAGTCGACGGAGGCCTACTTCCTGTTCTCCCAGGGGGAACGGGTGCCTCTGGTGAGCTTCGCCGAGTTCTACCTCACCATGGGGGGCGCCATCGCCCTCGGCATCGACCGTTTCGACATCGGCAAGCAGCTGGGGGCCATGGCTCAGTCCGCGCTGGAAGGGACTCCGGTAGAGAGCCTCGCGCCCCAGCCGCCGCGCCGGGTCATGCTTCGGGTGAACGAGGGGGTGCTGCGCCGGCTGAAGATCTCCATCGCGGGGGGGGGGTGATGAAAAGCCTCCTGAAGCCGCGCCTCACCAAGAACTTCCGCTTCCGGCTCTACCTCATCTTCACCGCGACCATCGCGCTTTTGACCGCTGCGTTCGCCTCGTTCTACGTCGTCACGGAGGTCAACGGCTTCAGGAGCACCCTGGAGCGGGAGGGGCGGCTGCTGGCGACCGTCCTGGCCCAGAACGCGAGACTCCCCCTCTTTGCGGAAAACCGGGAGGCGCTCGCCCTGCTGGCAGCCGGGACCGCGCGCTACCCTTCGGTACTCTTCGTCTCCATCAGTAACACGGAGGGGCGCGTCCTCACCGAGGTGAAAAACCCCAAGGATACCGGGAGCGGGGCCATCGACATGAGGGTCGAGGTCACCTCGCCGGGGCTGGTGGCCTCCCCGGAGGCGGTGCTGCTCGGGCACGCCCCGGTGGACGAGAAACGGGTCATCGGTCGGGTGGACCTGCGGCTGGACACCTCCGGGGCGCAGGAGCGCCTGAAAAAGCTCGTTGCCGCGACCCTCGCCATCGGGACCCTGTTCTGGATCGTCGTCTCGCTTTTGAGTTACCAGATCCTGAAGCGCGTCACCTCGTCCTTCAACCTGCTGATGCACGGCATTGAGGAAATCGGCTCGGGCAACCTCTCGGCCCGCGTGAATCTCGACAGTGACGACGAGCTGGGGCGCGGCGCCAACGCCATCAACGCGATGGCGGCTTCTCTGGAGCTGCGCGAGCTGGAGAACCTTTCCCTGCAGGAGGAGCTGCTCAAGGCGATGAAGCTCGAGGTGCAGGAGGAAAAGAAGCGGGTCATGGCGCGCCTCATCCACACCAACAAGATGACCTCGCTCGGGCTGCTGCTGTCCAGCATGGCCCATGAGATCAATAACCCCAACGCCTCCATACGGTTCTCCGGACACATCATCGCCAAGATCTGGGCCGACGTGGTGCCGCTGCTGGATGGGGTCTGGCGCGAGGAGGGGGATTTCTACCTCGGGGGGATTCCCTTTCAAAAGGCGCGGGGGGCGCTGGCGGACAACGCCGCCAAGATCGTGGAAAATTCCGAGCGCATCGCCCGGGTGGTGCAGGGGCTCAGAGATTACGGCGTGGGGGACGGGGCCCGGTTGCGGCCCGACCTGGAGGTGAACGGCGCGGTGGCGGCGGCACTTTCCGTGCTCGCCTGCCAGATGCAGCAGGACATCTGGCTCAAGACCGCGCTGGGCAACGACATCCCCGTGATAACCGGCAACCAGCACCAGATAGAACAGGTGCTCATCAACCTCATCCTGAACGCCATGCAGTCTTTTCCTGACGGACGCGGGGAGGTGCTGCTGACCACCCGCCACGATTGTATCAGGTCGGAGGTCGTGGTCGAGGTGGAGGATGACGGGGTCGGCATCTGCGCGGAAACCATGGAGCGGCTCTTCGAGCCTTTCTTCTCCACCAAGCTGGACCGGGGAGGCAGCGGTCTGGGACTCTACATCTCGCAGTACATCGTGGCTGAGCACGGAGGTCGGCTGCAGCTTACCTCCACTCCCGGAAAGGGCACCCTGGCCAGGGTGATCCTGCCGGTGGGCGGCCCCGCGCAAAAGGGGGAGGGCGCGGGGCGCTAGCGGGGCGAGGCCTGATCGGAACCGAGGATGGCCAGCATGCCACCGATGCGCTCCATGAGCTGGGTCAATGCCTCTCCGTCGCAGTTGCCGCCGCAAATCCCCCGCATCTGGGTCAGCAGTCCCTCGAAGACGTCCTCTCCGCAGGATCCACATTTCACCTCATAGGGCAGGGCATCATTGAGAAGCAGCCTCTTCATCTGGATGAGCTGAATCTCCACCCGGAGTTTCTTGATGGTCGGCATTTCGCTTTGTTTGAGTAACTGCAGGCACTGGTTTATGATGCGGTACTGATTGTCCATGACGACCCCCGTGCTTTGTGGCAAAAGCTACAAGGTGCTATCCAATAACCATGCCAAGCTGGCGAGTTTTAAAGGTTTGTAATTCCGATGACTTAGCTGGGGGTGCGCGGGTGTCACGGGGAAGGGGGGGTGTGAAATTATTTACGATCCCTGCGGAGCTTGCTGGAGAATTGTCGTGATTCCGGCTGGATACGGTCCGGCTGTAAAAAAATGGACAGTTCTATTTTTTACAGTTGCGCCGGTCCGCCTTTCGGGTCGCTGCGTGATGGTTGTACCGGGGCCGCCTTTCGGGTCGCCGCGTGATGGACAACGAAGCGCCGTGCGCCGGTTCTGCCGGGCGTTTTCCACGGTGAGACTCCACGGTGAGACTCCACGGTGAGACTCCACGGTGAGACTCCACGGTGAGACTCCACGGTCGGCGCGCTGGACCCCGAGGGACGTCGAGAAAACCGCGCCCAGCGGTCAGTCCTGGTAGCACCGGTAGTGGTTAGTGGTTCGGGGAGGGTCAGTCGTGCTCGGCGTATCTTCTTGGGTGTGCTGCGGAACGGCCACTGGGAGAGCGATCCTCCAAGAGTGGCGCGACCAGGGAGCGCTCCCCGCCGATCTTCTCTGTGACCAGGTCGCTCAGGCGGTCGTGGCGGGTCAGGTTGGTTACCTTGAAGGCGTGCTCATCAAAATATACGAAAATGCTCATTGTCGTTCCCCCCTGAGTGCAAAACGTTTCAGTATCTTTCCCTTGGCAACTATGAGTGGGTATCGGGCTTTCTGAAAAATACTTTAGAATTTTTTATTCAAGGGGTAAATTCTAATGAATTGCGTTGGACCAAAGTGCGCTGATTTCTGGGGCGATATGGGACCACAAGGACGCTGAAAATTCTGGTGCCGGTGGGGCGACTCTCGCCGGCGGTAAGATGTGCGTGTGCTAATTATATACAACTAATAAACCCTGCAAGTCAAGCTGGAAATTAATATCGCCCGCGCTGCCGAGCTGTTTCTGGGTCGCCTGTGCGGCTGTCAGCAAGAAAGGACAGGCCCTCGGGTTTTATCCTACGCGTGTCATAACTGTGTTTCATAAGTAAATTGCTCGGGCACTGCGGCCATGCCCCCATAATATGTTGACTTCTCGTCTACTTAGATTAAACTGAGCGCCGCGCTGGGTTTCGCAGGCGGGGCTGTCTTGTGCGACGCCACTGCGCCACTCGCGATGGCGCGGCCAGGCTCCCGTTTGCGCGGTTCAGCCACCAGCGCGGGCTTTTCAGTAGTGGTGGGCAGTTCAAGGTTCGCCCGGAAACCAAAGGAGAAGGTCATGTTCGGATTCGGAATGCCAGAAATGATTCTGGTACTCATCATCGCCCTCGTCGTCATCGGCCCTGCAAAGCTCCCCCAGTTGGGCCAGGCTCTGGGCAGCAGTATCAGGAACTTCAAAAAAGCGTCGTCCGGCGATGACGTTGTGCAGTTGAACGACAACGAGACGAAACCGCACTAAGCGTGCTCGTTGCCGTTTCCAGCCGGATGCTGCCACTGAAGCCTGCTGCAGGTACGCCGATTCTGCACTCAACGTCCTCAGCTGCGAGCCGCTGGAACTCGCTATGATTACCGGAAAGGAACCGACAATGAAAAACTGCCTGGTAGTGGTCGACATGCAAAACGATTATTTCCCCGGCGGCAGCATGGAGCTGGTCGGCATCAAGCAGGCGGCAGCCAACGCCCAGCTGCTCCTGAACCAATTCCGGAAGGCGAAAATGCCCGTGGTCCATATCCAGCACATCTCCGCTCGACCGGACGCGACCTTTTTCCTACCGGAGACCGAAGGTGCGCAAATACACACTATGGTTGCTCCCCGAGAAGACGAGATCGTCATCGTGAAACACTTTCCCAACAGTTTTCGCTACACCTCTCTTTTGGAGCTACTCAAGCAGCAAGAAACCTACGATCTCGTCATCTGCGGTGCGATGACGCACATGTGCATTGACTCGACCACCCGTGCCGCCTTCGATCTCGGTTTCACCTGCACGGTCGCCGAAGACGCCTGCGCCACCAAAGACCTGGTGTACCAGAACAAGACCGTGAAGGCGGCAGACGTCCAGGCTTCCTTTATGGCGGCATTGGCGGTCCCCTACGCCCGGGTGACTGCGTCAAAAAGTATCAGTATGGGCTGAGCTGCCCGCAGGGAACTCGGCCATCGGTACCTGGCGGTTCCCCCCATTCAGCCCCGTCGCGACCTGTCCGTTCTCGCTTGTTGGACTTTCAACAGCCTTTCCCCGTGTGGCGTTTCTTGCACCGACCCGGTTCCCTTTTAACGCCGCAGCTGGCCGAGCGCCGCTGCCCGCGCACAGGTCTTCGCTGCCCCGGCGGCAGGTGTCGGACACATGAAACGGGTTGTACCAAAAAGGCAACCGCTAAAGAAACTCGCCTCCGATGGCTTTCGCAAAAAAACCGGATTAGTAAACTAACTTAAGTTGACTCGGTAGCTATGGTGGAGCAGTATGAGCGGGCTAAAAAGCTTGCTCTGGGATTGGAGCTGGGGGTTAGAAGTAGCATGCTCGACAGACGTCAGTTTTTGAAAATCTCCGCGGTAACTGCAGTCGGCCTCGCTGCCATTCAGTCCCGTCACTATCTAACCGAAACCTCAGCACCGGCCGTTCGCGGCTTGGGAATCAACGAGAAGCAGCTCCTTCTGCCGCCGCATCATCCCGACACCAGCCCTGCCTTGACCCGGCGCTATCCGTGGCTTAGATATGGTGAGAAGTCGGGTGCGCACCTGGTCCAGATTGCCAACAGCTATAGCTTTCCCGTGGGGACTGCGGGGGTGGCGGCCACGGGCGTTCTGGGGGAGCGCGTTGTTGACCTGGGGGGCGGCGCTTTATTCCTGCCCTGGACTCCCATGTTTCAAAGAGCGACGCCGGTCTACCAGGCCGACAGCGCACTGCAGGCCATCGCCAAGATGCCCCGGCTCTTTATCAAGGACGAGGGGAGCGAGGTGTCGGCATTATATGGAAACAAGGTCAGAAAATACGAGTTCATGCTGCCGAATCTCGCCTTTTCCAAGGTCAAGAAGGTCTTCACCTATGGCGCCTTCGGAAGTAATCACTGCGCCCACCTGGCCCTGGCGGCCCGCTACGGAGCCTACCAGCCGGGCGGAGCCGCGGATGGCATGAACGTCGAACTCGCCCTCTACCCGCAGGAAATCAACGACAACGTGATCACCAAATTGCGGCTGCTGGTGGCCAGTGGCGCGAGCCTGCGCTTCCTGGACGGCGACGTTCCGGTCGGTCTCTCCATTTGCAGGGCGCAGTTGCAGGCCCGAATCAGTGACGACAGCAGCGCCGCCTATTTCCCGCCGGGGGGATCCACCCCGCTCACCGTCCTTGGGCACGTGGAGGCCGTCATGGAGCTTGCCGAGCAGATTGCAAGCGGCGCCTGCCCGCTGACGGCTCCGCCGGATTTCATCTTCGTTCCCTTGGGAAGCGGCGCCACTGCCATGGGACTGGTACTTGGCTGCCACCTGCTGGGGTGGCCCACAAAGGTCGTCGGGACCTGCTCTCAGGACAAGAACCGCCTCGTCAGGCTGGCCGTCAACGGGGACATGGATACTCCCTTTTTGGTGGCAAATGCCGCGGCACTGCTGGACAAGGCGCTGGGCTGGCTGAACCGCATGGGGCTTCCCGACGGAAAGCAGCGCGCTCTTTCCAGTCAGCAGGTGCTGCGCCAGGGCTTTGCCTACGACAACGTTTCCTGGCAGCCCGAGTACGGGGTGGTGACGCCGCAGGTCCAGCGCGAGGCTTCCGCGGCCGCGGCTGCCGGGCTCGTGGTGGACAACACCTTCACCGCAAAGTCGTTTCATACGCTGAAGGTCTATGCCGAAAACGGCCTGCTGCACAACAAGAGCGCCCTTTTTTGGAACACCTACCAACGGTTTCCCTTGAACAAACTGCTTCCCGATGACCCCAACTGGGCCCTGGCGCTGCCGGAACCGATCCGGGCGCGGGTTGACGCCTACCGGAAGCTGCAGGCAGCATGAGGATGAAGGTGCAAAGGAAAATGGAAAGTGCAGCAAATGACAGGGTGCCCGGTTTCGGGGCGTTGGGGCGAGCGACCGCAAAGCAAAGAGGTGTCAGGTGTTTGAACAACAATACGACGAGCAGATGACCGCCGAGATCCGGCGTCTGGAAGGAATCCAGCGTGCCGCTGCAGCCGGGCATCCGGAATGGCACAACGCCTGCGCCGGCTGCGGCTGCGAGCTTCCCGTTGAGGCTGACTGGTGTACCCACTGCATCCCGAAGCTATGAGACACGTTTTGAAGGAAAGAGAAACAACTTATGCGACAATTGAAATATCTGGCCGGCTATTCTGAGCGGGTGACACAACAGGTTGGCCAACTGATAGACGAAGACCAGCTGGGAAGCATCCTGCTAAAAAAATATCCCGCCGCGCATGATATCCGAACCGACCGCTTACTCTACGACTTCACCATGGCAATCAAGAACGAATTCCTGCGCAACTCCCAGCCACTCAGTAAGGTGGCCTTTGACGGCAAGATCAGCCTGGTCCATCAGGCTCTGGGGCTGCACAGCTTCGTCTCCAGAGTGCAGGGGGCCAAACTCAAAGCCAAGAACGAGATCAGGGTGGCGTCGGTGTTCAAGCTGGCCCCCGTCGAGTTCCTGAAGATGATCGTCGTGCATGAGTTGGCCCACCTGAAGGAGCGGGACCACGACAAGGCTTTTTATCGGCTTTGTGAGCATATGGAACCCGCCTACCACCAGCTGGAGTTCGATATGAGGCTGTATCTGACCCACCTGGACCTGGGCGGCTCCCTCTACCAGGACCCTGAAAGGCCAGGCGGGGCCGCGCTCAACATGGTATAATGTGCAGAGCATGAGGCCCGACGCGCCCCGGCGCGATCCCCCCCTTTGCGAAGTCGCCCGGGGGGGCAGGGGTGCGGGAAGATGACGCGTGCAGCGTCGCTGCACCCCGTCCGGCCGCTCTCGCCGGGGTCCGACCCGGCCTGGAGGCACAGGTGACCATCGTGGCGGCAATACTGGGTGCGGCTTTGATCCTGGGGGTGCTTTGGGAGGGTTTCGAGACCATCGTCCTGCCGCGCCGGGTGACCCGCCGCTTCCGTCTTACCCGCTTCTTCTACCGCCGCACCTGGCTTTCCTGGTCTGCCCTGGTCCGGGCCCTGGTCTCGGCTGCCCACCAGGACACCCTGCTCAGCATTTTCGGCCCGCTCTCGCTGCTGCTCCTCTTGAGCATCTGGGCCGTCGTCCTCATCCTCGGGTTCGGTCTGCTGCACTGGTCCGCCGGCTCGGTACTGCTGGCCCGCGACGGCAGTTCCGGCTTTCTCACCGACCTCTACTTAAGCGGCACGACCTTTTTCACTTTGGGCCTGGGTGACGTGATCCCGCACACCGGCTTGTCCCGGCTGCTCGTGGTCGTCGAGTCAGGGATGGGGATCGGCTTCCTCGCCCTGGTGATAGGGTATCTGCCCGGTCTGAACCAGTCCTTCGCGCGCCGCGAGATCAGCATCTCCCTTTTGGACGCCCGTGCCGGGTCCCCCCCCTCCGCCTCGGAAATTCTGCGCCGGCACGGCTATGATCATGGCATGGAGGCGCTACGGCAGCTGCTCAAGGAGTGGGAGAACTGGTCGGCCGAGTTTCTCGAAGGCCACCTCTCGTACCCGGTGCTCGCCTATTTCCGCTCCCAGCATGACAACCAGTCCTGGCTTGCCGCCCTCACCGCCGTCCTCGACACCTGCGCGCTCGTCATGGTCGGTGTCGAGGGGGCCTGCGAGCGCCAGGCGGAGCTCACCTTCGCCATGGCCCGGCACGCCGTGGTCGATCTCTCGCTGGTTTTCAAGACGCGGCTGCGGGAGACGGGGCAGGACCGCTTGCCTCCCGAGCAACTGGCCGCCCTGCGCGCCGGGCTGGCTGCCAGCGGTGTCATGCTGCGCGGGGGCGAGGGGAGCGACGAAAAACTAAGAGAGCTGCGCTGGCTTTATGAACCGTACGTCCATGCTTTGGCAAGGTACTTCCATATCGCTGTGCCGGCCTTTGTCGCCGCGGAAAATAGGGCCGACAACTGGCAGACCAGCGTCTGGGAGCGCCGCGTTGGCGGCAGAAAGCGGGCCGGAGAGCCCAGGGGGAAGGCCGGGCAGCATTTTTAATGGCATTGCCTCGCAGTGTCTCACCGAAGCCCGGGCGCAGGACAACACTACCTCTCTCTCCCTTTTTTAATCCTCCGTTATATACTGAATGTTGTTTTTCAGCCACCGTATCCCCTCGCCCTCCGGGAGAGGGGCAGGGGTGGGGGAGTCGCCACGGAGCTATTGTCGCGGTAGGGCAACTCCCTCACCAAAGCCATCTCCCAAAGGTCGAGGGGGAACTTGTGACAGTGCGAGACTTTCCGGAAGGCAGGGGGCAAACTAGCACATCGCTTCACTTGTATTGGCTCACGTTCTGATCTATGATAGCTGCTTTTAAGGTTGGCGGCCTCAGGTTCCGGTACGCTGACCATTCAATCTGACTTCAGGAGGAAATGATGGACAAAACGGTTGTGATAACGGGTGCCTCGTCCGGCTTCGGCGCCGCCTGCGCCCACGCTTTTGCCGGCCTTGGCTGGAAGCTGGTCCTGACCGCTCGCCGCGGCGAGGTGCTGAGCCGGTTGCAGTCGGAGCTCGCTCCGCTGACCGCGGTGCACATCATCACCCTGGATGTTCGGGACCGCGAGGCGGTCTCTGCTGCCTTCTCCTCCCTGCCGCCGGAGTTTGCCGAGGTGGACCTGCTGGTCAACAACGCCGGTCTCGCACTCGGGCTGGAGCCAGCCCATAAGGCTTCCCTCGAGGACTGGGAGACCATGGTGGACACCAATATCAAGGGAGTCATGTACTGCACGCGCGCTCTGCTCCCCGGGATGGTCGCGCGCAACCGCGGGCATGTCGTCAACATCGGCTCGGTGGCGGGAAGTTGGCCCTATCCTGGCGGCAACGTCTACGGGGCAAGCAAGGCCTTTGTGCAGCAGTTTTCCCGCAACCTGCGCGCCGACTTGCTGGGAACCGCAGTCCGGGTGACCTACATCGCCCCCGGCATGGCGGAGACGGAGTTTTCCAAGGTCCGCTTCAAGGGAGACGACGAGAAAGCGCATCGCGTCTACGCGGGGACGGAACCTTTGCTGCCCGAGGACATCGCTGAGGTCGTCGTTTGGGTTTCCAGTGTTCCGGGCCGCGTCAACATAAATAGCGTCGAGCTCATGTCGGTCAGCCAGTCCTGGGGCCCGTTCGCCGTGCACCGCGGCAACCCGCAGGACTAGTTTGCCCGGGCTAGCACCCCTCGTCACCGGGTCCGCGATCCGCCATCACCCTCTCCCCCCGAGTCCCCGCGGGGGGAGGGGGGTGCCTTGGCTAGCATGCATGCCGCGGCGCGCGCTCTGCGCTCCTTACGTTTTCCCATCTCTCTAATCCCGCTGTTTTCAGTCCTTCATTAACTTCCAGTTCCCTCAGTATCCAGTTCCTTTTGTCGATGTCCACACGCCCTGCAAGGAGTCCCAGCAGGAGAGCTTGCCTGTGTGGTTGCCTTGCGCGTCGCGCCGGCACTGCTCTGCGTGCTAAGTGTATAGTGCAACGAGCATTTTTCGCGCTGACCGCTTCGGGGAACGATTGCAATGTTGAACGAAATACATGAAAAAATACCTATGAAGTATTGCCTAGTAAAAACAATAGGGTAAAGTTATGGAAGGACTGTCGAGCGGACAGCCTGGCCCCTCCTTGTCAGATAGGCCTCATGGGAAAATACGCTAAAGGAGTTACGTCATGCGCAAGATCTCTTACAGTTGCGAGGTCCATGCTGCTCTGGATACGGTATGGAAACTATTGATTGAAAAAGTGGAGCAGCCGCAAAGTTATATGCCCGGTGTCGTGCAGTCACGCATATTGCAGCATTACGGAAACGGAGTGCTGCGTGAGATCAAGTGCAACGGAATGCTGATCAAGGAAAAAGTAGTCATAGACAAAATGCATGGCGAGATTCACTATTTCCTGCTGGAGCATCCTCTCTTCACCGGCAGGGTAGTAAATCGCGTGGTTCCCTCTGCGGTCCAAAGCCCCGTTGCTCCACAGATCCTGACTATAGAGGTCGACTGGGTGCCCAAGGACGAGGAAGCCGAGCGGTTGATCCAGTCCGGCATTCCCGAACAGATCCAGATCGAGGTTCATACCCTGCAACAGAAGGCTGAAGCCCTGGAAAGGGAGGAGTCCCAGCCCATCAGCTCTCCGTACGCCTTCGGCATCACCCTGGCTCTTCCCTATGGCGATGCCGTGCGCAGGGTTCAGGATGAGCTTTTGAAGGAGGGGTTCGGGGTCATCTCGCAGATCGACATGAAACAAAAGTTCCGTGAGAAGCTGCACAAAGAGTTTCGCAACTACCTGATACTCGGGGCTTGCAATCCCGGGCTCGCCTACCAGGCGTTCGGGATCGAACTTAACATTGGAACGCTGCTACCCTGCAACGTGGCGATCTATTCGGTCTCCGATACGCGCACGGTCGTGATGATCATGGATCCTGTTGCCGCGCTCTCCCTGGTGGGCAATGTCAAGTTGGCGGAACTGGCCGAAACGGTACGCCAGTCCTTGAAACAGGTGCTTGCCGCTTTGTAGTGCAGTCGGTCGGCTGAGGGCACTGCAGTAAACCTGGCCGGTCTCCCTCGATGGACGCCCGCCCCGGTCCCCGGCCTTCCTGGGCGGGTATCAGGCTATGTCATGAAAAGGTGGTACCAACATGAATGTTCTCGATTATGCGCTGAAACTGGAAGCCGACGGTAAGGAGTACTACGAAAAGCTGGCCGAGGGGTGCGATTCCAAGGAGTTAAAGAACCTCTTCACCCTGCTGGCGGAAGCCGAACAGGCCCACTATGACGCCCTGCTGGCGAGAAAGCAGGAGAACCCCGGCGCCTGGGTCGAGAGCCAGATCCTGGAAAAAGCCAAAAATATCTTCCAGCGCTTGATGGAGATGAAGGAGAGCCGCGGACCGGGCTCGCTTCGGGTTGATACTGACGGTTACCGCCACGCGATCAAGGCTGAGGAGTTGAGCATAGATTTCTACCTGGATGCCGCCGAAAAGGAGCCTTCGCTCGAAGTCAGGCGCCTGCTGCAAGCGCTCGCGGCGGAGGAGAAACTCCACCTCAACATCATCGAGAACATCTACGAATTCGTCGAATCACCTAAATATTTTCTCGAGTGGCGGGAGTTCAGCAACCTGAAACCCTTGTAACCCTTGGCACGCGGAGCGGTTCGCCGATGGGGACCGGGTGCCCACAGAGATGTTGTGCGCCCCGGAGTGCTCCGCCGCCGTGCGGGAATGCGAACAGCCGGGACGGATCAGGGGCTAGGGGCTAGGGACTAGGGACTAGGGGCTAGGGGCTAGGGACTAGGGACTAGGGACTAGGGACTAGGGACTAGGGACTAGGGACTAGGGACTAGGGCTAGGGCTAGGGCTAGGGCTAAGGCTAAGGCTAAGGCTAAGGCTAAGGCTAAGGGCTGGGGGCTGGGGGCTGGGGGCTGGGGGCGGGGGCTAAAGAGGCTAGGGGAGGGCGAGGACGTGGTCAAAATCAAACGTATCTACGCTGAGCCTGATCCGGCCGACGGCCGGCGCATCCTGGTGGACCGGCTCTGGCCGCGCGGGGTTTCTAAAGCGCGGGCCGGCGTAGACTGGTGGCTCAAGGAGGTCGCGCCCAGTGACGAGCTGCGCCGCTGGTTCGGACATGACCCTGCCCGGTGGGAGGAGTTCCAGGCCCGCTACCGCCGGGAACTCGAGGCGCAGCGCCCGCTGCTGGAGGAACTGCGCGGCCTGGCGGCCCGTGAGACCATTACGCTGCTGTTCGCCGCCAAGGACGAAGAGCACAACAACGCTGTGCTGCTCAAGGAACTGCTGGCACAGTAAGCCCGTCCCGGTGGGCGCACCTATGGGCAGGGTAGGAAGTTCACACCCGTCTCGCCCGCTGCCGGTCATCGCCGCATCCCTTTTGGTCCATCTCCCCGACTCCCTGCATGGCTTAACAGTAGCGACGACGCCCCCAAGGTTTTGTGGTAGTATGTAGTTGTTATATCAGACCATTACGCCTGTGACAGTCGACCGGCATCATTGTGGAAACCGTTGACTATGCCAATCATCCCGGGAACCAATCAGGTGCTGGCGCTGCTTGATGAATAACAGAGAACATGATCCTCACCCGGAGGGTCGAAGGTTGGTCCGTCCGGGTGCAGGGGCAAGGGAGGCAGTATGGGACAAAACCTGGCAACAAAGGTACTTGCAAGCCACCTGGTGGACGGGAAGCTGGTCCCGGGCCAGGAGATCGGGCTGAAAATAGACCAGACACTGCTGCAGGACGCCACCGGGACCATGGCGATGCTCGAATTCATCGCCACCGGTATCAACCGCGTCAAGGTGGACCTGGCTGCGCAGTATATCGACCACAACCTGCTGCAGACTGACAACAAAAACGCCGACGACCATGCCTTCCTGGCGAGCTGCGCCCAGAAATACGGCATCCATCTCTCCAAGCCGGGAAACGGGGTGTCTCACCAGGTACATCTGGAACGCTTCGGCGTGCCGGGCACAACCCTGTTAGGCGCCGATTCGCACACCCCGACGGCCGCGGGCCTCGGCATGCTCGCCATCGGCGCGGGCGGGATGGACGTGGCGCTGGCCATGGCCGGCCATCCCTTCCACTTTACCTGCCCGCGCATCTGGGGCGTGAAGCTGACCGGAGCGCTGCAGCCCTGGGTCTCGGGCAAGGACCTGATCCTGGAGCTATTGCGGCGCCACACGGTGAAGGGCGGAGTGGGCAAGATCATAGAGTATTACGGCCCGGGGGTTGCGACCCTTTCGGCGACCGACCGCGCCACCATCGGCAACATGGGGGCGGAACTGGGGGCCACCTCCAGCATCTTCCCGAGCGACCAGCGGGTGCTGGAGTTTATGAAGGCCCAGGGACGCGGCGACGCCTGGCGCGAGCTGACCGCCGACCCCGACGCTACCTATGACGAGTACGAGGAGATCGATCTCTCGAGCATCGAGCCCATGATCGCCTGCCCCTCCTCGCCCGATAACGTGGTGCGGGTCGCCGAGGTCCAGGGGGTGAAGGTTGATCAGGTCATCGTCGGCAGCTCTGTCAACTCATCCTTTCGCGACCTGATGACGGTCTGCCGGGTCCTCGAAGGCCGCAGGATCGCCCCGCAGCTCTCCTTCCACATCAACCCGGGAAGTCGCCAGGTGCTGGAGAACGTGGTCGCCCAGGGAGGCTTCATGATGCTGCTTTTGGCCGGCGCCCAGATCCACCAGCCCGGCTGCCTGGGCTGCATCGGCATGGGGCAGGCCCCCGGGACCAACCAGGTGTCGCTGCGGACCTTCCCGCGCAACTTCCCCGGCCGAAGCGGTACCCAGGAGGACCGGGTCTACCTCTGCTCCCCCGAGACGGCGGCCGCGGCGGGGGTCTTTGGCGTCATCACCGATCCCCGGAAACTCTCCGAGCTGCTGGATTGGCCCGCCGTGCAAAACCCTCAGCAGTACCTGGTGGACGACTCGAGCATCGTCGTGCCGCCGGCGGACGGCAGGGGCGTGGAGATCGTCACCGGTCCCAACATCGTGCCGTTTCCCGCCTTCGACCCGCTGCCGGACCAGTTCGACCTGCAGGTGGTCATCAAGGTGGGGGACAACATCTCGACGGACACCATTATGCCGGCAGGCAACAACGTGCTTCCCTTCAGGAGCAACATCCCCGCCATCAGCCGGTTCGTGTTCCAGCAGATTGACCCGGAATTCCCGTCCCGCGCGCAGGCCAGCGGAAACGGGGCGGTCCTGGGGGGCGAGAACTACGGGCAAGGGTCCTCGCGCGAGCACGCCGCGCTGGCGCCGCGTTACCTCGGCATCCGGGTCAAGATCGCCAAGAGCTTCGCCAGGATCCACCGCTCCAACCTGATCAACTTCGGCATTCTGCCGCTCACCCTGAAGGACCCGGCGGATTACGACCGGCTCAAGCAGGGCGACCATCTTCGGCTTTCGGGGCTGCGGGCCCTGGTCCAGGGGGGGGCGACCGAGCTGGAGGTCCAGGTGGAAGGGGGCAGCAACTTCGTGACACTGCTGGATGCCACCGACCGGGAGCGGCAGGAGCTACTGGCCGGGGGACTCTTGAATTACGTGAGGGAGGGAGGCGCTCATGGACGAAAGCCTTAAGCTGAAGGGTCTGCTCCCTGACGCCGAACTGCTCCGGTTCTACGAGCAGATGGTGCTCTGCCGCGAGTTCGAAGAGAGCTGCGCCGAACAGTACGCCAAGGGAGAGATCACCGGTTTCCTGCACCTCTACTCAGGTCAGGAGGCGGTTGCCGTCGGCTGCACCGCCGCCCTGGAGAGTAGGGACTACATCCTGTCGGCCTACCGGGACCACGCCCAGGCGATCGTGCGCGGTGCCGACCCCAAGCGCGTCATGGCCGAGCTTTTCGGCCGTGCCACCGGCATCTGCAAGGGGAAGGGCGGGTCCATGCACCTCTTCTCGCCCGAGCACAACTTCATGGGTGGCTACGCCATCGTCGGCGGTCAGTTCCCCATCGCGGTGGGGCTCTCCTTTGCAGCCAGCCTGCGCAAAGAGGATCGCGTCACCGCCTGCTTCTTCGGCGACGGCTCCATGAACCAGGGCACCTTCCACGAGTCGCTCAACTGGGCGCGCCTTTGGGACCTGCCGGTGCTCTTTATCTGCGAGAACAACTTCTACGGCATCGGGACCGAGGTGCACCGCGCCTCCGCCGAGGTCATGCTGCACCGGCGCACCTGCGGCTACGACATCCCGAGCGAGAAGGTGGACGGCATGGACGTGATCGCTGTGTACCAGGCGACCAAGCGGGCCGCCGCCTGGGTCAGGGAGCGGCAGCGCCCCTACTTCATCGAGGCCGTCACCTATCGGTTCCGCGGCCACTCCATGGCGGACCCGGCCAAGTACCGCAGCTCCGCCGAGCACGACATCTGGAAGAGCCGCGACCCGATTCCGAACCTTTCCCGCAGGCTGGTGGCGGAGGGGATAATCGACGAGGCGGGCATTGAGGAAATCCTGAAGCGCTGCACCACCCAGGTCGAAGAGGCGGTTCGCTTCGCCTCCGAATCTCCCTGGCCGCGTGACGAGGAGATCTGGGATGATATTTATGTTTGAGATTTCCTCCCGATGCATCGGGAAGCGTCACATTGTGCAAGGCACGATACGATTGAGGTCAAAAGCTGGGAGTTGACCAGGCCATTCGAAAAAAAAGCCACCTTCGTTAAGAAGGTGGCTTGGTGTTAATATGGATATGGAAGGATTTATTTTTTCGTCAGACTCGGATCAATCAGGCAAGTCCCTTTGACTCTGTACTTAATATAGCCAAAACCGAAGTCAAAAAATTCAGATTCCAATACTCCATCGACAAGTCCAACGCAGCCGGAAACGCTTTGGATGGCGTTGTCCATTGCTTCCTTAGCGTTTGGTACTCCAATTGGAATAAACAAAATAATTGGTTTAGAATCTTCTCCTTCAATTCTTTTATCATCTCTTTTAAAATTAGAGGCATGAGACAGATCAATATTCTTTGATGAAATAACGGTAAAGTCAGTTATTCTTTGGACACATCCGACAAGAGAACTTCCGATCAGAGCAATGGCACACATTGAAGCAATTTTTTTCATTTATCCCCTCCAAATAGTATTTAATGATAGGTTTCGTCACCGCGTGCCATTACTAACCAATTAGCTAAAGCATGTCAATACAATAATTGCCTGAGATCAAATGCCTTCATGTTTTGGATGAAATATGAAATGAGCTGATGTTCTCCCCTTGCGTCAAGTCTCCGGTTCCCGCATAACACACTCATGGCAGCCATCGTTCAAATTAGAGAACTTTTCGGGGAGATACAATCTCACGGACCTTTTACCTTGTGCTAGCCCCCTTTCACTGTGGCACCAGCAGGTTTCTCCTCAGCAGGCCGCCCCCCCTCCCGCAATGTCTGCAATTAATGGACTGGCTCACTAGTTTCTCGCAGATTGACTCACTGGGCAGTGGGGTGAGGGGCAGTGGGATCAGATCCGAACTTGGACAAATCACATTTATTGAAGATGTGATTTGTCTCTTCCTAGTTAGTCAATGTCCAGATCAGACCCAGCAACTGGACTCGGGGGGAGATCCCCCCCTCCCATATTACGTTCCGATTAGGGTGATAACCAGACGGTCAGGCTCCAGTTTTACCGGCAAGAACAGGAGCATTTCCCGCCGCCACAGTTGCATCAGTCCAGGCTTTGACGGAGCTTTCCGTATTGCAGGCTTGATAACTAGCCAAAGACAAACCCTATATAGCACATTAATTTGAAACTGCACATTGCTTATTAAGAAGTGCCGCTTATGTTTGTCCGCCCTGGCCGCTCCAACCGGTCTTACGTTCGGGTGTTTGTTGGCTTCTTCTTAAGGTGTTCCGCCAACGCAGTTACCTTGAGGTGCCTATCGATTATTTTACGGCCCGTTCGGCCCAGGAGTGCGTACGATAATGCCGGTGTCGCCGGGGATGAGTGAGGGGCAGCCTAGAGGGTATTTCTCTGGAGCTCGAACGTAGGTTGAATCCGTGGGCTGCGGTTTTAATTGCTTGGCCGTAGTTGAATCCGTGGGCTGCGGTTTTAATTGCTCGGCCGTAGGTTGAATCCGTGGGCTGCGGTTTTAATTGCTTGGCCGTAGTTGAATCCGTGGGCTGCGGTTTTAATTGCTCGGCCGTAGGTTGAATCCGTGGGCTGCGGTTTTAATTGCTCGGCCGTAGGTTGAATCCGTGGGCCGCGGTTTTAATTGCTTGGCCGCAGTTTGAATCCGTGGTCCGCGGTTTCAATTGCTCGGCCGCAGTTTGAATCGGTGGGCCGCGGATTTAATTGCTCGGCCGCAGTTTGAATCCGTGGGCCGCGGTTTTAATTGCTCGGCCGCAGTTTGAATCCGTGCGTCGCGGTTTTAATTGCTCGGCCGCAGTTTGAATCCGAGCGCCGCGGTTTTAATTGCTCGGCCGCAGTTTGAATCCGTGGGCCGCGGTTTTAATTGCTCGGTCGCAGTTTGAATCCGAGGGCTGCGGTATTAATTGCTCGGCCACAGTTTGAATCGGTGGACCGCGGTTTTAATTGCTCGGCCACAGATTGAAGCGTTGGGCCACGGTTTTAATTGCTCGACCGCAGGTTGAATCGTTGCGCTGCAGTATTAATGCTCGGTCGCATTTCGAGTTCGTGGGAGCATTTCGACTCGGGGAGGACTGAGGACTGAGGTCCGGGAGGGAACTGAGGGGATGCTGAGGATAGGTGAGGGGGAAATGAATGAGGGCAAGCAACAGCGCCAACCGCTGGCGTCCGTGCCGCCCTCACTCCAACTCTAAATCGTTGTCGCTAACCGACTATGATGTCTATCGGAATACTCCAGGGGCTCGTCTCGTTGTCGCCATGGCTCCTGACCCTGAAGTAGTACCAACCCGCACGATCCAGGTTGGGGAGGAAGATCCGAACCTTCTTGAAGTTGCCAAATACCTCCCACGACTCCTCACCGGTCGGCGGTCCCTTGCAAAACTGGATCTCGTAGACGCCGGCTCCGGGGTCTCTTTCGATGTTCAGGACTATTGATCCCGGCTGGTCGCCTCTCTTAGCGGTCACCTTCAACGGCGAGGTGGAAATCGGAATCGGAGCGTGGGTCCTCTTGGTCTTTTCCTTCAATTCGTGCCCGACGTTGTTGAGGAGGGTCTCATCATCTTCCTGGAAGGCCCGCATGACGATGTAGCAGGCGTTAAAGTTGATGGAGTCGAAGGTGGCCGCCCGTTCCAGGTCGCGCTCCTTGAGGGCCTGGGTATCCTTAAATTTCGCCGCTTCTTCTTTCTGCGACAACGCGCTTGCATGTTGCCTGAACCGAGCCGGTCCCGCTACCCAGTCGGGCGTGTTCTTTCCATGATAGGGGTGTACTTCCTGTTTCGCCGCGGCATCCAGCAGCCAGCCCACCAGCGCGTGGTGGCTCATGTCCACGAAATGATTCATGACGAATACGTTGTTAGTCAAAGGAATGCCCGATTGGAACATTGTTCGACCTCCTGTTGGCACCTGATTAATTTGCTGATTTTAATAATAATGGGGATTCAGCGTATAGCAAGCGGCAGCGTCATTATTTTTGTAGGCCGCAAGGGGGTACCGAACCCGGTGTGCGTTTGAACCGGGAGTCTTAAGGCAAACAATCCACACCTCTCATTGTATTCGCCGGGTGTTTTGTTAAGCTTAAATAAGCGTGCAGTGCGAAAAAAAGAGGTTACCTGAAAGGTCGCATTTGCCGGAAGCGGCCAAAATTAGAGAAGAACAGTCGCATAACCTTCCAATTTTATACAGGCAAATGACTTTTTAAATAAATGGAGAAAGTTTATGTCCGAGATGACCTACCGCGACGCCATCAACCTGGCGCTGAAGGAGGAGATGCGGCGCGACTCGTCGGTCGTGGTGTTCGGCGAAGACGTGGCTCTTTACGAGGGGGCCTTTAAGGTGACCCGGGGCCTGCTGTCGGAGTTCGGCGAGGAACGGGTGCGGGACTGCCCGATCTCCGAGAACACCATCGTGGGGGTTGCGGTGGGCGCAGCCATGGGCGGACTGCGGCCGGTGGCTGAATTGATGACGGTGAATTTCGCGCTGCTCGCCATGGACCAGATCGTGAACCATATGGCGAAGGTGCGCTACATGTTCGGCGGCCAGACCTCCGCTCCCCTGGTGATCCGGATGCCCGGCGGGGGCGGGAGCCAGCTGGGGGCCCAGCATTCCCAAAGCCTCGAAAGTTACTTCATGCACTGCCCCGGCATGCATATAGCCTATCCTGCCACCCCGGCCGACGCCAAGGGGCTCCTGAAGACCGCCATCCGCGACAACAACCCGGTGATCTTCCTGGAGCACGAACTGCTCTACAACAGCCGCGGGGAGGTCCCGGACGACCCGGAATTCCTGGTCCCTTTCGGGCAAGCCGCGGTGCTGCGGGAGGGAACCGCCGTCACCCTGGTGGGTTATGGACGCATGTCCATCCTCTGCCTGCAGGCGGCGGCGCTGCTTGAGAAGGAAGGGATCTCCTGCGAGGTCATCGACCTGCGCACCCTAAGCCCGCTCGATTCTGAGAGTTTCATCGGATCGGTGCAAAAGACCGGACGGGCGCTAGTGGTGGAGGAGTGCTGGCAGAGCGCCGGGCTGGGAGGCGATATCGCGGCCCGCATCTATGAGCGCTGCTTCGACAGGCTGCTGGCGCCGGTCAAACGGGTCTCCGGGCTCGACGTGCCGATGCCCTACTCGCGCAAGATCGAAAAACTTTGCATACCGCAGACGGAAGGCATCGTGCAGGGTGTCCGCGAACTACTAACCGCGCCGTACTAGGAGCTGCCATGAATGATATCGTCATGCCGAAACTTTCCGACACCATGACCGAAGGGAGGCTGGTCTCCTGGAAGAAGCAGGTGGGGGAGACGGTCCGGCGGGGAGATGTCCTCGCCGAGGTGGAGACCGATAAGGCGAACATGGAACTCGAAGCTTTTACCTCGGGGGTGCTGCTGGAGATTCGGGTCCAGGCCGGGGAGCTGGCGCAGGTCGGAACGGTCATCGCCGTGATCGGCACAGCCCAGGAAAAGGGCGCGCCGGCAGCCCAGTCCAAACCGGCGCCGCAGGTCGCCGACGTCGTAGCGCCCCAGCCTCAAACGGCCGAGCCGCAGGCAACCGCTGCGCCGCAGGCACCTGCTGAGCCTCAGGCTCCTGCTGAGCCTCAGGCTCCTGCTGAGCCGCAGGCGCCGGCAGAGGCACCCGCAGCAGAGGCTCAGGCACCGGCAGCAGAGGCTCAGGCACCGGCAGCGTCCGACGCACCGGCCGACGCACAGGCACCTACCCAGGCACCGGCTCAGGCACCGGCTCAGGCACCGGCTCAGGCACCGGCTCAGGCGCAAGCGCAGGCGCAAGCACAGGCGCAGGCGCAAGCGCAAGCACAGGCACCCGCTCAAGCACCGGCATCAACACCGGTTCCGGCGCAAAGCCCTCTGCCGTCTCCTGCTACCGATCTCGGCGCTCACGGGGAGAAGGCGGCCCCGGTCGTGCGGCGTCGCGCCCGGGAGCTCGGAATTGATCTGGGACAGGTATCGGGAAGCGGGCCGGAAGGCCGTATCCTTTTGCAGGACCTGGAGGGCCGCCAGGCGGCTCCAGAAGCACACGCCGCGCCCCGGGAAGGGACTCCCTCCCCAGGGGAAACCATCACCTTGTCGCGGCTGCGCAGTGCGATCGCCAAGACGGTAACCGAGTCGTGGCGGACCATTCCGCACTTCAGCGTCACAACCGATGTGGTCATGGACGAGGCCGAAACAGTGCGCCGCCAACTGAAGGGGGCTGGCATTGCAGTTTCCCTTAACGACCTGATCGTAAAGGGGGTGTCACTCGCCCTGGGCAAGTTTCCCCGCCTGAATGCCTCCTTGACACCCGAGGGCTTGAAGCTTCACGGCGAGATAAACATCGGGGTCGCCGTCGGAGTTCCGGATGGCGTGCTGGTGCCGGTGCTCGCCGGCTGCCAGGGGCTTTCCCTGCAGCAGATAGCGGCCTCCGCTCGCCACCTGGTCGACCGGGCCCGCGCCGGCGCCTTGAGCGAGCAGGAGATGAGTGGGGGCACCTTTTCCGTCTCCAACCTCGGCATGTACGGCGTGAGCCAATTCAGTGCCATTATCTATCCCTCCCAGGCAGCGGTCCTCGCGGTCGGTGCGGTGAGCGACGCGGTCGTGGCGCGCGCCGGTGTCCCGGTCTGCGTCAGGCTCATGAATCTCACGCTGTGCGCCGACCATCGCATGGTCGACGGCGCCTACGCGGCGGAGTTCCTCGCCGAGTTGCGGGATACCCTGGAAAACCCGGTCCGGCTCATGATCTGAGCTAAACTCTCCTGCACCGCTGCATCCTTTTCCCGATTATTGCCCGATCCCGCCTGCGACAGCGTTCTGCCAGAGGGGGAAGTTGATTTCCCCCTCCCTGTCCTTCCCTCTCTACGCCATGCCATGGCTACGGCGTGCACGGCTCCCTTAAACCTTTCCTCCTAAAAACTGAACCTCCCGAATGTCAACGCCACAGACCAGCCCCTGCGACATCCTGGCGCTGTCGGGTATTTAATAAACCTGCTAAAGAACATGTTTAATGTTGCCGATAGGAGTAGTGACCAGGACGAAAAAGGATGACACGCGCCAGTCGGCGAGCGCCATCGCAGAACCCTAAGGAGGCAGTACGTGGCACCGGTTCAGATCGACAACCTTAGCCCCGGCATGATTCTCAAGAAAAGCGTAACCGACCGCAGCGGCCGGATGCTGCTGCCTGAGGGAGCCACGCTGGAGGCAAAGCATTTCGCCATTTTTCGCATGTGGGGTGTGTTGGACGTGGAGGTTACCAGCGAGAGCGAGCCCGAACCGGTTGCGGTGCCGCCGCAGGGAGCTGAGGTCGACCCCGAAGTCCTCGCGCTCGCCTCGGATGAGGTGCACCGGATCTTCGCGCACAACGACCCGGAGCATCAGGCCATCCGCGAGCTGATCCGGATCTGCATCAACAGGAGGGCCGCCCATGAAGCGTAGCCCCCAGATAGGCGTGGAGCAGATGGTTCAGGAGGTCTCGACCATCCATTCCCTGCCGATGTTCTACTCCCAGCTATCCGAAGCGATCGACCATCCGCGCAGCTCCATTGCGGACATCGCAAAAATAATCTCCGAGGATCTGGGGCTCACCGCCCGGATCCTCAAACTGGCGAACAGCCCGCTCTTTGGCTACTTCTCCAAGATCGAGACCATCACCCAGGCGGTCACCATCATCGGCGTGCTGCAGGTGCGCGACCTGGCACTCGCGCTGTCGGTCATGGACGTTTTTGCCGGGATTCCGGAAAGCATGGTCAACATGGAGCAGTTCTGGCGCCACAGCCTGGCTACCGGCCTGGCCGCGCGCCTGGTGGCGACCAGCCAGCGCGAGGCGAGCCTGGAGCGCTTCTTCGTTGCCGGGATCCTGCACGACATCGGGAGGCTCGTCATGTACATCAGGGTTCCCGAAAATTCCCTGGAGCTGCTGGAGCGCTGCCGGAGTACCGGTGAGCTGCTGCACCGGGTCGAGCGGGACCACTTCGGCTTCGACCATGCCGACGTTGGCGGAGCCCTGCTGCGGCGCTGGAAGATCCCGGCGCGCGTGGCGGAGCCGGTGGAGCGCCATCACCAGAGCAAGAAGGCGGAGCAGTACCCGCGCGAGGCCTCGATCCTCCATTTCGCCGACATCGTCGCCCATGCGCTGCAGCTCGGCAACAGCGGCGAGCGCTTCGTTCCCGAATTGGACCCTTCCGTCTGGGAGCGCCTGAGCATCTCCTGCCACTTCCTGCCGACCCTGGTGCAGCAGGTGGACTCGACCTTCAACGACACCGTACGGGTCCTTTTCAGGAGTGACGCCAGTGCCTAGCGAGAGCGATGCCGCCAAACTACGCAGGCTGCAGGAGCGGGTCAATTTTCTGGAAGAGACCAATCTCAACTACCTGCGCACGCTGGATGTCCTTTCGGCCTGCAGCACCTTCCAGTCGGACATCTACCGGCAGAAGGACCCCTCATTCGTGGTCCGGGCGATGTTCGAGCAGATGAGGAGGCTGATCCCCTTCGTGGCGCTCGCCCTGTTCGGCATAGAGGAGGACGCCTCCTTCGCGCTCTCGGTCTGCCAGCCGGACTCCTTTCAGGCTCTGCTGCAAAGCGAATTCCTGGCCAAGGTGAACGACGGGACCTTCGCCTGGGCCCTGAATCAGAACCATCCGGTCATCGTCCCGGCCGTCTCCGGCGAGCAGACCCTGGTGCTGCATGTCCTGGCGACCAGCTCCCGCATCCGCGGCATGTTCGCCGGAGTGCTCCCGGTCAGCGAGAGCTGCGCCGAGATCTCGACCCTGAACGCGCTGAGTACCATCCTGATCAACACGGCCTATGCCATAGAGAATTCCGAACTCTACGAGATGCTGCACGAAAACATGCAGACCCTCGAGGAGAAGGTGCTGCTGCGCACCCGCGAGCTGGAGGCCGCCCGGGTTCTGGCGGAGGCGGCGACCGCGGCAAAGAGCGAGTTCCTGGCCAACATGAGCCACGAAATCCGCACCCCGATGAACGGCGTCATAGGGCTCACCCGGCTCATGCTGGATACCGATCTCACCCCGGAGCAGACGCACTTCATGGAGTCGCTCGGCAACTCCGCGGAAAATCTGCTGACCATCATCAACGAGATCCTGGATATCTCGAAAATCGAGGCCGGCAAGGTCGACATCGAGTCGGTCGTGTTCGAGCTGCGCGGGTTCCTGGAAAAGACCCTGCAGCCCTTTGTGCTGCAAGGCAGGGAGAAGGGGGTCGTCCTGGAGCTGCTCTTGGGCGACGGGCTCCCCAAGGACCTGGTGGGCGACCCGGTCCGGCTCGGCCAGGTGCTGGCCAACCTGGTCGGCAACGCGCTGAAGTTCACCCAGATGGGGAGCATCGCCGTCGAGTGCCGGCTGGAGGAGCTGCTGGACGGGCAGGCGCGGCTTGGCTTCAGTGTGGCCGACACCGGGGTCGGCATCCCGGCCCACGCCCTGGGCGCCATCTTCGAGAAGTTCGCCCAGGCCGACAGTTCCACCACCCGCATGTACGGCGGCACGGGGCTCGGGCTTTCCATCAGCCGGAGCCTGGTGCACCTGATGGGGGGGGAGATCCACGCTCAGAGCCGGCCGGGGGAGGGGAGCACCTTCAGCTTCAGCGCGGTCCTTTGTCTCCCGAAGCCCGGCGAAAGCGCCGCCGTCATCCCCATCGAGGCCGGCGCGCCCAAGGCCGTGGGGCACCTGCGCATCCTGATCGTCGACGACGTCTCCATCAATCAGCTGATCTCCCTCAAGCTGATCGCCAAGACCGGCGAGCACTTCATCGATTGCGCCGGAAACGGGCGTGAGGCGGTGGAGAAGTGGCAGCAGGGCAACTTCGACCTCATCTTCATGGACGTGCAGATGCCGGTCATGGACGGGCTGGAAGCGACCAGGCTGATCCGCCGCTTCGCCGAGGTGGAGGGACGCTTCGTCCACATCTGCGCCATGACCGCCAACGCCATGAAGGAGGACGGGCCGATCTGCCGCCAGGCAGGTATGGACAGCTACATCGCCAAACCGGTCAGGGAAAGGGATCTCTATGCGGTCATCGCGCAGGTCGCCGCCGGCAGGCTCGCGCTGACGGAACCGGCCACGCCCCTCTTGGCCGCGTGTGGCCCGGCCTCGGCCGAGGCCACCAGGTGCATCTTCGACCGGCAGGAGCTCATGGACCGGCTGGACGGGGCAGAGGACCTGGTGGAAAAATTCATCTCCCTGTTCCTGGACTCGGTCGACGGGCACCTGGCGGAACTGGGGGAAGCCTTGGGGAGGGATGACGTCAACGAGGTCTTCTTCCGCGCCCACACCGTCGGGGGGACTGCGGCCAACGTCGGCGCGCCCCAGATCCGCGCGATCGCCTCCAAGATGGAGGCGCTCGCCAAGCGCGGCACCCTGACCGGGGTGCCGGAACTGTTTCGCGACCTGCAGCTGGCCTTCGGCGATTTTCAGTCGGTCGTCGGCGATGCCGGCAAAGGATAAGGTATGCATGAATCGGTGAAGATACTGGCGGTCGACGACGTGCAGATGAACCTTCAGATGATGGAACTCATGCTCTCCGCCGTGGACGGCGTTTTCCTCAAGGCGCTCAACGGCGCCGAGGCGCTGCGCGTGCTGGAGACCAACCCCGACACCGACACCATACTGCTTGACCTGGAAATGCCGGTGATGAACGGCTTCGAGCTGCTCGCCGCGTTGAAGGTCGACGAGAGGTACCGGGATATCCCCGTCATCGTGGTGACCTCGGACCGGCACGAGGTGCTGCGCGCGCTCGCCCACGGGGCGAATGACTTCCTCGCCAAGCCCTACGACCCGGAGGAGCTGACGCTTCGGGTCAGAAACCATGTGCGCAGCAAAAAACTGCTCGACCTGTCCAACAACATGAGCGTCGTCTTGGAGCAGGAAGTCGTGAAGAAGACGGCCGATCTGCGGCGGGCACTGGAATTCTCCCGCAAGACCGAGTACGAGATTTCCCTTCGCCTGGGCAAGGCGGCGGAGTTCAGGGATATCGAGACCGGCATGCACATCAAAAGGATCTCCGAGTTCTCCAAGATCCTGGGAAAGCTCTCCGGCCTCTCCGAGCAGGCCTGCGAAGTGCTGCGCTACTCGTCGCCGCTGCACGACGTGGGAAAGATCGGCATCCCCGACCGGATCCTGTTGAAGCCGGGAAAGCTCGACCCCGAGGAGTTTCGGATCATGCAGCTCCACACGGTCATCGGCGGCACGATCCTTTCCGAGGCTCAGAACTATCCGGTGATCGCAGCCGGCCAGATCATCGCCCTGCAGCACCACGAGAAGTGGGACGGCTCCGGTTATCCAAAGGGGCTGGCGGGGAAGGAAATCCATCTTTTCGGACGCATCGTCATGGTGGTGGACGTCTTCGACGCCCTGCTCTCGGAGCGGCCCTACAAGAAGGCGTTCTCTCTGGAGCAGACCATGCGCATCATGGACGAGGGCACCGGCACCTTCTTTGATCCGGAATTGCTGTCCCTCTTGGTTGAGAACCTCCCGCTCTTCACCACGGTGAGGGATGCCTTAAAGGACGGCGATATCGATTCGCCGCTGATGAAACTAGCCCAAAGTGCCCAGGCTGGTGGGTGACACAGAGAAAAAATGCCCTCTCCGGAGGACAGTAACAGCCTTGATTAGGGAGGAATGGATGATGAAGTGCCTGATTGTCGACGATGAGGTGTTTTGCCGCGAGTTTGTGACCGCACTGCTGCGCTCTACGGCGGAGTGCCATCAAGCGAGCAGCGGGTCGGAGGCTCTGGATAAATACAACAGCGCTCTGGGCAGCAACGAGCCTTACGATCTGGTCATATTGGACATCATGATGCCGGGGATGAACGGCCATGACGCGGCCAAGGCGATCAGAGCCATCGAAAAGGAGCAGATGCCCGATAAAAAGGTGAGCATCATTATGCTGACCGCGCTCAACTCGGCCAATGACGCCATGGAGTCCTTTTGCCAGGCCCAGTCCGCGGCCTATCTGGTGAAGCCGGTCTCCAAAGAGGGGCTCTTTAACGTCATTGCCAAGCTGGGGCTTTTGAAGCGCTAACGGCGCCGGGCGAAAGGGCGGGCCTGGATGCTTGCAAAGAGGTGCGCCTGCTTTATAATTTTCCCGCGGTCACGGTAGTCTCAACGGCAATTGAAATCGAGCGGGCAGGGGAGACCTGCCTCCCCGTCTATTGCCAAAGGAGAGTGTCAATGGCTTGGGAATACAAGATCGTCTACTTCAGCTCCGAACCCCTGAACGACGAGGCCGGCTACGAGTCGCGCCTGCACGATGGGGTGCACGTACTCAACGAACTGGGAGCGCAGGGCTGGGAACTGGTCCAGTTCATCGGGCACCCGTTATCGGAACAAGTCTGGAAGCATCACGCGGTTTTCAAAAGACCGCGTGCCTAGCGGGACCGCGGGCCGAAGTGGCTCCCCGTTGCTGTCCGGAACGTCCTTTTGCCAGGCGAAGGGTCAGGCAAGTTTGAACTGAGTGACCAGGGTGCTGAGATCGTCCGAGAGGCTCGCGAGTTGCGCGGCCGCCAGGGACGAATCCTGGGAGCCCTGCGCCGAGGCCTGCACGATATCCGAGATCTGGTTGATGTTGTTGGTTATTTCGCTGATGGTCGCGGTCTGTTCCTCGGCGGCCGTGGCGATCTGGTTCACCTGGAGGCTGACCGCGTTGATCTGGTCCAGGATCTCCTGCAGCGCACTCCCCGATTTGGCCGCTTCCTCCGTTCCCTGCTGCACCTCACGCACCCCCTCCTCCATGGCGCTCACCGCCCCTTTGGTTTCCGACTGGATCGCCTTGATCATTTCGCTGATCTCGCGGGTTGCCTTGGTGGTCCGCTCGGCGAGCGCCCGCACCTCGTCGGCGACCACCGCGAAGCCCCGTCCCTGCTCGCCGGCCCGGGCGGCCTCGATCGCCGCGTTCAGCGCCAGTAGGTTGGTCTGGTCGGCGATGTCCTCGATGGTTCCAACGATGGCACCGATCTGGTCGGAGCGCTCGCCCAGGCTCTCCACCGTGCGGGAGGTCGCGTTGACCCGCTCGGCTATCCGGTTCATGACCTCGACCGTTTGGGCCACGACCTGCGCTCCGCTTTCCGCTGCGCTGCTTGCCTGCTGGGAGCTGCGGGCCGCGGCATGGCAGTTCTGGGCGATGTCGTTCGAGGTGGCCGACATCTCGACGCTCGCCGTCGCGACGGTCTGGGTCTGGCAGGCGACCTGTTCCGCGCCGCTGGCGATCTTTTCCGAGGTTGCATGCAGCTGGGTCGAAGAAGACGCGATGCTCGCCGAGATGTGGGTGGTTTGCGAAACGATGTCGCGCAGGTTTTGCACCATGTTTCCCATGGCGGCCATCAGGCGGCCGGTCTCGGTGCTGTTGATGCCGGAGACCTCCACCGTCAGGTCCCTGTCCGCTATCCTGTCGGCAGTTTCCATGGCAGCGTTGAGCGGCCGGGTGATGCTGTTGACAATCCAGAAGGCCACCAGCAAGGCGACCCCCGTCGCGACGAGCATGATGGCTACGATCGCCAAGCGGGCCGTGCTGGCGGCGCTGACCGTCTCGCCGGCCTCCAGTTTGGCCACCTGTCTGATCTCGCCGTCCAGCCCAACCAGAGCCGCCTGGTAGTTTTCACGGGTCGGCTTGATTTCCCTGAGTGCTTTCAATGCCGCCTCTTTTTTGCCCTCGCTCAAAAGATCGACCACCTGTTTCTGGATGGCCAGATAGGGGGCCCTCCTGGCGGCGAGAGTCTGGAACAACGCTTTTCCATTTTCCGAGGTAAGCGCATTCTTGAGTTTTTCAAGGCTTTCGGCTGCGGCTTTCTGATTGGCGGCCGCCGCGCCCAGGTCAACCTCCACTGCGGCCTGATCAGTGGCCATTACCGCGTCCTCGATATGGAGCGCACTGGAAGAGACGGCCTGGGTAATTTCAGCGATACTCTTCATCTGCGGAATGCGGGTATCGGACAGGGCAATGATATTGGCATCGAGCTTCGAGATTGCGTAGAGCGCGGTGAGTGCTACGATCGCGCAGGTAAACATGATGATGCCAAAGCCAATAAACAATTTTATTCTTATTTTCATGTCTCCTCGCATCTTTTGATTCCTCCTCGGCAGGTATGGTTGTGAGTCAATAATGAACGAGATGATTTAATGCTCTAATTAAACGTAAGTGGCCTGGATATATGGTTGAGATGTGATGTATAATAGTTAATGCGATGCATAAAGTAGTATAGAGCATGGCCGATGGTAGTCAAGGTTCAGTTGCCAAAATAAGATATACATGAATTTAATGTGTTTAAGTCGTGGGTTAGATAACAGAATTCGAACTATATCAATTTCAAAATGATACGTCAGTTTTAAGGTTCAGTAGCCATGGCATTCAGTGGGACACCGGAGAGATTTTTATTGTATGTAAAATACTGACAGGAAGCATAGAAGGTTTTTTTTTGCGATATAGATACTGTCGTTTCCTGGAATCCCAGGTGGACAAAGAGGCTGCTGTTTACTCCCGATCGGTGCGGGTGAAATGTCGTGTCACCAACACCTCGGCAAAATAAAGGAGCTCAAACCAGGTATTGGATGCCTCGATACGTGTTGAGTATGGTGTGCGGTGAAGTTTTCTCAGATTGGTTTGTATCGGAATGCGATGGGGAAAAGGAAGGCTCTATTCCTGAAACTTACGGAGCGGCGCGCAGAGTTGATTTGTAAAAAATTGCTGATAAATTGAAGCTATAGAACTGTTCATCGAACCCTGAGGGAAGACCTTGATGTGTACGCTTATGGCGGTAAGCAGCGCGAATTTGGCTTAACATACACCTTGGCAGGAAAGCGCGCGCATCAGGCGGGAGGTAGCTATGAAGAAAGTTTTTCCGGTAACCGGTCCTGCGTTACTACTCGCGGCGCTGCTTGCCGCCGCGCCCTTGCTGGATGCAGCTGCTGAGGTACGCGTCAATGTAAACCTCGGGCCTCCGCCCATCGTCGTAGCCCAGCCTCCCGCGATGGTGCTGGTTCCTGGCAGCGATGTGTATTTCGTGCCGGATGTGGCTTACGACGTCTTTTTTTACGACGGCTTCTGGTGGTCGCCGCGCGGGGAGCGCTGGTATCGTGCCCGGGCCTACAATGGCCCCTGGAGGGTCGTGTCGCGTCGGGTCATACCTGCGCCTCTGTTTCGTGTTCCGCGGGATTACCGGCGCGTCTACGTGCGGGAGCGCCATGTGCCCTACGGCCAGTGGAGGCGTGAGTGGAGAGAACGCGGCCGGGGCAGGGGAGGCGAGCGGGGCGAATTCAGGGGGCGCGGGGATCATGGCGAGCGTGGTGAACACTGGGAGCATGGCGAGCGCGGGGAGCATAGAGGGCGCTGACCGCTAACAGCAATCGAAAATGAACCTGCCGTTCGTAGGGGCGAATCATCATTTGCCCGCTTCCGGCGGACCACCCCCGCCCCACCGGCCCGGTAGGGTGGGCAGCCCCGGGCCGCCGCATCGTTTCGGTCGGCACCGGATGCCCACTCCACTTCTAATCTGCGAAGCGGAGCGCCGACCACCAGGCGAATAGGACGGCGCAGGCGCTGGTCAGGGCCAAAAGGCCGTTTACCAGGCGCCCGGGGCGTCCGAAATATCCCACCAGGAACTCTGTCGTCAAGCCCAGGCAAAATCCGAATAAAAAGCCGAAAAGGTGTGCCCCGAGGTCGGTCTGTTTCCCCTCCGTCCCGAGTAGGGCCAGCAAGGAGAGGGCAGCCGCGACCGGCAGCGGCCAGCGCCGGCGCAGGTGGTGCCGGTAGCGCACCATGCTGATGGCCCCCAGGATGCCTACCGCCCCGAAGACGGCGGTCGAGGAGCCGACGGAGCTGTGGCTTGGCAGCTGCACCTGCGCGTTGGCGAGGTTGCCGAGCACTCCGGAGGCAAGCAGCAGGCTCCAGGCGAGCCCGGAGCCGAGGTCGCGGCAGAGATGGACGACGAAGAAGCCGCCGATCGCCAGATTGCTGAGGAGGTGCAGCCAGTCGGCATGGAGGGTGAGCGCTGTGACCAGTCGCCACCATTGTCCGTCCAGGATCTGGCTGGCATGGGCGTTGCCGATCTCGATCCAGTCTACGGGGTGCCGGCCCAGCACCGTGAGGTCGAGGCCGGTCAGATTATGGAAGGTGGCAAGCAGGATCAGCACCGAGAGGGTCGGCAGGGTGTTCTCGATCATGGGTCGGACCGGCGGGAGAATCGGGGGCCAGTTGCGGTTTTCCTCCACGAAGCGGTGCAGCTCGGTGCAGGCCGCCTCGAAGTTCGGCTCGGGGACCAGCAGTTGCCATCCGGTCTCGCCTCGCTCGACACGGTTCTTTATGTAGCGGGATTCCAGCACCAGGGACCAAAGGCGCGCGCGCCGCTCCGAGAGGGAAAAGGTGGCGCCGCGATCCACCCGTCCAGCGGGGATGGCAAGCCACTCTTCCTCGGGCGCTTCGTCTTGTTCCGGCGCTGCCGGTTCCTCAGGCTGTCCTGGCTCCCAATCCATGGCGCCAGTATCGCAGAAAGTTCCACCCGCGTCACCAAAGAATGTGCCTTTTCTTAGGGCGCACCCGGCACTACCCGACTTCTGCACCTTGCCCGCGGCGATTAGGGATGAATTGATGGGTCGGTCGACTTGACTATTCATGCCTCGGTGTTAAAAGAATTTAAGGGCGGCCGGATTCGGCTAAAATATTGCAGAGGGGGGTGCCGGCGGAGCGATAGCCGGCTGCAGTCCGGAAAGGAGGTTGCGCAATGGCAAAAATACCGTACGTGGATCAAGGTGCCTGCATCAGCTGCGAGTTGTGCGTCAACATGGTCCCGGCAGTATTCCGCATGGGTGATGACGGGGTCGCTGAGGCGTATGACCCGACCGGCGCTTCAGAAAAGGAAATCCAGGATGCGATCGACAACTGCCCCGTTAACTGCATTCACTGGCAGTAACGCTCACAGCCCGTTCCGGCGGGATGCAGGGGCGGGCCGGCCCGGTTGCCGTTTCAGGCATCCCTCCCGGAGGTGGCCGATCCGGCTGCGTTGGCATCGCCGGCTCTGTCGAATCGGGAAAAGGAGATATGTCAACATGATTTCGGAGAGCATAAAAACGTTCGTCGAGGAGATCGGGCATGCCTTTGTCGCGACCTCGGACCTGGCGGGGAATCCCCATCTCGCCGCGGGGCGGGGGGTAGCGGTCCTGGAGAAGAACCAACTGGTCTTCGAGGCCTGGTTCTGCGTGACGACCTTGAAAAATCTGCAGGTAAACCCGAAAATTGCCGTTGCCATTGTCGACCCGGCCACAGGGAAGGGCTACCAGTTTTACGGACACGTGGAAAGTCAGAAGGATACTGCGCTCCTCAACGGTTTTCTTCCCGACCAGGAGCCCCCCGGTCTGCCGCAGGTGCAGTGGAGGCTCGAGGTGCGGGTTGAAAGCGTGATGGCGTTCACCGCCGACGCCCATTCGGACCGGCCTTTAGGGTAGGGAGCCGGCACGGAATGGTCATCTCTTGGTTGCGGCTTGCAGCAGGATCTCCTCGGCCTTCGGCACATCCTCTTCAGCCACGTCGATCTCCACCGGAACACCCGTGTTTGCTGGCGTAGCAGCAAGGAAGTACTCGATGCCACCTTTGTGCAGCAGCCCCTCGACTCGAGCCTGATCGGCAACGTCCTTCGGATCGTAAAATCTCATCATGGTACCTCCCTCAGCTGCAGGTTTTACCGGCAGCCCGGATTCCTTAACCTCATGCTCATGCCTCAATTTTACCTTTTCGGCGCTTGTTCCACAAAGGCTAATTCACGCGCCTAGCCTCTTCGCATCACGAGACTCGCTGGGAACGGCGCTCTGTGCTAGCCAGAGGCGCAGGCAGAACCACTTCCTGCCAAGGGGAATCCTTAACTTTATTGCAATGGGCTGGGGGAAGGCTGGCGTCAGGAGGCTTCCTTGATCTCCCTGATTAATTCCACCTGGCGCTGGAATATGAAGCGCGAGATGGCCGCTTCGCTCTGGGTGTCCCCCTGGAAAGAAAAGCGGCAGATGTCGCCGTTGGGCTCGGAGATGGTCTCGACGTGACAGGCAACGGTCTCAAGGCCGGTCACCGTGTTCTGCAGCAGGTTGGGGATCATGACGCGCAGCCGAACCTCCACACCCTTTCCGAAAGGGCAGCGGTCGGCGGTGCGAATGGAGAAGCCGCCCAAGGAGACGTCGAACAGCTTGCCGGAGAGCCGTTGCGATTCGGAGCTGATAACGGCATCGGTCGGCGCTTCCAGTTCCAGCCGCAGCGTGTCGCGGCGCTCCGCCATGATTTCCACGAAGGTGAAGTTCCTAAGCGACACCGACATCCTGCGCACGTCGACATTCATGACGTCCGCCAGGATGGCGTTGTCGAAGTAGCCGCACTTGATGAAGACGCGCCGGGTCCTGTCGATGGCGACCGCCTGCTGCTGGTGCACGTCCAGTTCCAGGGAACCGCCACTCATCTCCACGATGGTCGCCGGGTAGCTGATCGGAAGGCCCTTGTAGTAGTTGACCAGCCTGAAAGAAGGACGCTCGCCGCGCTTGATGATGTCCTGGAAACCGGCGATGATCATGGCCCGGTCCTCATCCAGCGAGGTCTTGATCCTGGTATGGTAATAGTGGGAGAAATCCATGTCATGTCCCTTTGGCCCGCCGGCAGACAGGGCGGGTCCGACTAATGGGTAAGCCCGTACCTGCGCAGCATCGCCATGAGATCCGCCCGCACGATCGGTTTCACCAGGTAGTCAGTGCAGTCTCCCTCCCAAAGCGCCTCTTCCATGTTCTCCGGCGCGTTGAGGGCGGTCGTCATGATGATGATCGATTTTTTGCGCTCCGGCGCCAGGTCGCGCTGCTCCGCCAGTCGAATCAGTTTCAGGGCCTGCTGGCCGTCCATTTCCGGCATGATGATGTCCAGCAGTACCAGGTCGAAGGGCTTTTGCTCGGTGAGCGCCCGCTGGAAAATGGTGACAGCCTCCCGACCGTTGACCGCTATCTCTATCTCGGCATGGTCGGCCAGGAAATACTTGAGTCCTTCCCGGGCCATCTCATTGTCCTCAACGATCAGACACCTCATAACTGTTCTCTCCTTGTCGGGCGGCAAACGTTTTCACGTAAGTTAGATTATAGATACCCGGCGGCTGACCGACGGGCCGTGGCTGCCCCGAAGCCGGCTAAATGATCACCGTGAACTCCGCGCCGTCAGGCAGGTTCCTCGCAAAGATGCTGCCCTGCATGTGCCGCTCGACGATGGTCCTCGCCATGTAGAGTCCGATCCCCGTCCCTTTCCCCTCTTCCTTGGTGGTGAAGTAGGGGTCGAAGATCTTGTCGATCACCCCCGGCGCCATGCCGCCGCCGTTGTCGCGCACCGTGACGACCCCGCGCTTACCTTCGTCGTGCAGCACGATCGCGATGCACGGCTGACCGGCATGCCCCTCGACCAGGGCGTCCCGCGCGTTGTTGAGGATGTTCAAAAGAGCCTGGGAAAATTCGTTCACATGCCCAGTATACATCAGTGCGCTGGTCCCCTCCACGGTTACCTTGATGCCGTGACAGGAACAGCTCGGTTCGAAGAATTCCACGGTCTTGGCGACGGCCTTCGCCAGGCTGAAGGGGCGCGGCTCGATGTCGGGACGAAAGAAGTTCCTGAAGTCGTCGATGGTCCGCGACAGGTAGAGCAAAAGCTCCATCCCTTTGGCGGACCTCTGCTCCATGACCTCGTTGGTGAGGTGTCCCTTCTCCTGCTCCATCTGCATCTGCTGGATCACGATGCCCAGCATGTTGAGCGGCTGGCGCCACTGGTGCGCGATATTGCCGATCATCTCCCCCATGGCGGCGAAGCGCGACTGCTGCATCATCAGCCGGTCCTTCTCGCGGCTTTTCTCCACCTCCTCGGCGATGCGCTGCTCGAGGGTGTGGTTCAGGCGCTCCAGCTCCTGCTGCTGGTGCTGCCTGTCGCGCTCGTCCTTTTTGCGGGCGGAGATGTCCAGCACCGTGCCGATGATGCTCGGCATCCCGGCGCTCTTGTTCAGCGTCGCAAACAACTCGAGATCGATGGGGCTCCCGCCGCGGTGCATTCCGCGTACCTCGCTGTGCGAGGGCGCCAGCCGGCCGTTGATCTGGCCCGCGAAGCTGTCGGCGAGGCCAGTCAGGTCCTGCCGGCAGACCAGGGCCCTGAAGTCCGTGCCGATAAGCTCGTCCGGCTCATAGCCGAAAATATCGGCAAATGTGCCGTTTACGTACAGGATGGCGGCGTCCCGGTCCACGACATAGATCCCGGTTTGGGACCTCTCCGCCAGCATCCGGAAGCGCTCCTCGCTTTCCCGGAGCAACTGGTCGGCCCGGCGCCGGCGGCGCGCGCTTTTCACCAGCAGGGTGATGGCTGCCGACTGGAGCAGCAGCGCGCCGGCGATAATCCAGATGGTCTCCTGATGCTCCCGGTACTCCTCCGGGAGCGCCCGCTCCCGCTCTGCCCTGGGCGGCTCCGGTTCCGCCGCCGGCGCCGCGCCGCCAGGGTAGGGGGCCGCCAGCGCGGCGGCCACGGTCAGCAGGGCCAGCAAGGAGGTCAGAACCGGGAGGCGCCACCTTTTTCGGGACTTCTCAATCATGATGTGCCTGCCGGTTCTAAAAAAACGTAGTGCAACCACGGTCCCCATGTGAGCAGGTCCGGGCTGTTATCCTCATGATATTCTCTTCGGGTAACCTCGTCACTTCTTGAGAAAAATTAAGAGCTGCGCTGCTGCTGCGGTCAAATTAGCGCAAAAGCGAATCTGCCCGCCGGCCTGGACGCACGCAGGGGGCGCGCTAATCGCTTGCCGTCATTTAGCGGTCTCTCGGTCTTTTCACTGCAAGTAAGGTCTCGCCTGAACCGTCATGGCGCCAGCGTGTCCCGGGGCGCAGGCCCTCGTGCCGGCGGTGAGTTTTAATGATACTCTCACGTCTCGCCCGATTGTACCCTGATCGCGGCTACTTGCCGGTTTCAGCTGGCGCATGACTCTAATAAACAATTGATAATTCGTAAAATTTCCCTTTTGCCGGCGGTTAGGCATGTTTCGGGCAGTATGTGAGCAAACCGGGCAATGGGTCACCCATAAAGGGTGATCTGTCTCCGAGCGTCGTTGTTGTCATGGAGAGCAGAGGGGGCTTGATTTGAAAAGAAGAGTCCTGATCGTGGATGATATAGCCGATGTGCGATTGATGCTTCGATGCATAATCGAGAAGGAGAACTATTTGATAGTGGCCGAAGCCTCCGACGGGGTGGAAGCAGTAGAACAGTACTGCGAGCACCTTCCCGATATAACGATCATGGATATAGACATGCCGTTTAAAAACGGAGTCCAGGCGGCACGCGAAATACTCGCCCACAGAAGCGATGCACGGATCATATTGTGCAGCGGCAGCATCCGGAACTACGAAATTGCTTCACTGGATCTCGGGGCAAGCGTCAACAGCATTATTCGAAAGCCGTTCCTGCCGTCTCAATTGTACCAGGCGATGAGTATGTAGCATGTCGATTCTGTGTGGAGGTGAATACTTTAAATTGAGTTCGTTGTTATGTAATGCCATGTATTGATGCCATGTTTATATGCAATAGGTGTTATGCAGTAAATAGTGTGTGTTTAATGTTATATGCTATATGTTATGCGATGCGGGTCCTAAGGTGTGCGATGTTCTGAAATGATATGACCCGATTTAATCTGCGGCTTGTTTTGAAGTTTTTAAATGCATTTTTATGCTGCGGAATGAATGGGAGCCTTAGGCTCCCTTTTTTTTTCTGCACCACAGCGGCTCTTTTCGGGTCCCGCCCAGGAACTGCTGCGGGGACCTGCCGTGCCGCGCGACCGGAGCGGCACCTATTGGAAAATGTTTAGTATGCGATTCGTCCGCCTTGTGTTAGGGTATGAGGTTGCTGGACCTGGGCAGGGACCGGCACGGTAATTTTGCTGTCTCGCCCGGCACACCACGGCCCGTCTGGCAAGGGTTCGCGCCGGTATTGCCGTTAAAAGCCTAGATTCTTGAAATTCCAGGAAAAGCTAAACAACAGGATTTCACCATGACATCAAAATACCCGGTAATCATTTCCAATCTTCTGGAACAACTGCACGGCCATGGTTATTTCAGGCCCGAGACGGGACCGCTCAAGGCCCGCCTGACAGATGCGGTTCTTTCCGCGCTGGATTGCGACGTCGTCGATCAGCTTTCGGGCCAGACCATCGATCTGGAAGTCAGTATCGGCCGGCAGGAGGGTGACGACGAAGTTACCATCGGTATCAAAGTCGACCTTCCGGACCTGTCGCACTCCTCGGAACTGGCACTGAAGGTGCTCGCCGACGATGCGCTGGAGGACCTTGCGGGGTATTTGGCGCGCCTGGTGGAGGGTTCCGCCCCCGCCGAGTCGGTTGAGCAGAGTAAGGCGCTGGTGCGGAAAAAGATGATAGCGGACAGCCACGAACAGGCTGCGGCTTCGGCCCGGCTGAAAGTGTCGCCGCAGTGGCTTAAGAGCGTCATCCCTTGCACCGACTACAGCTATGACGAGATCGACGGCAAAAAGATAATCCGCGACTACTACTGGTCGAAGGAGCTCATTGAGAGGCTCTTCAAGATAAAGTGCACCAAGACCACCCCGGAGGACCTGCAGTATGTTGCTGCGGAGTGTTGCGAGGGAGACCAGGATTGGGCCCGGGACCTGATCGCGCGGCTCAAGTCCCCCAACAGGACCGAGCCGGCCCCGAAGGACCAGGGGCAGAAAAACCAGGCCAAGGCGCCCGCCAAGGCGGCCCCCAAGGCGGCACCCAGCGAGCGCGTCCGCTCACGCTCGCGGCAAAAGAGGCAGTTTCGCGAAGGAGGCAAGGACGCGGCCCGCAAGCCGGATCCGGCGTCCGGACCGAAGCCCCCTGCGAACTAGGGGGCGTGCCCCCGGCCGGCCGGATCACCCCTTTTGCTCCTGCAAGTAGGCCCCCAGTTCCTTGTCCGTCTTGCCGATGTGCTGCAGCAGCCAGGAAATCAGGGTCTTGTTGGTCATGATCACCAGCGAGAGCGTGGCTCCCTCCGTTTTGAACGCAGTCCCCAGGCGGGCGATGTCTGCGACGAAGCGGGTGTGCTGCGACTTGTGCGAGGCGTATCCCGGGTAGCCGTACCTCACCTGCAGCTTCTCCTCAGCGGCGAAATGCTCCTTAACGTAATCCTCCAGGAACAACAGCAGTTTCAGTACCTCTTCCTTGCCCTTTCCCGCATTGCAAGCCTCGGATAGCCTGTTCACTCTCTTGAAAATTTCCTTATGCTGGTCATCTATCTGATCGACACCTGTCGCCAGGTCGCTGGTCCATTCTATCGACATGTAGTTACTCCTTAAGGTGGTTCGGCAGGTTTGCTGCCTACTTTAACTATCGACGCTGTAAGGGAAAGCTTTAGTTCTAATGTCAGCCGCGGGCTTTGCCGTGCCTGTTGGGGAGCCAGAAAGCCGCTCGCACCGCGGGGGCGCTCTGCTAGCCCTGCGGCGGCTCGTCAGTTGCCGAACCGACCGGTTTCTCCTCGGGGATGACGATGCGGAACCGGGTACCGGCGGCGGAGCTTTCCACGTGGATGTCGCCGCCGTGGTCTTTCACGATGCCGTAGGATACCGACAGGCCAAGCCCGCTGCCGTTGTCCTTGGTGGTGAAGAAGGGGGTGAAGATTTTCTCCAGGTGCTCGGGCAGGATCCCGCCGCCGGTGTCGGCGATCTCGACCTCGCAGCCCGCCCCGGGGCCCAGTGAAACCGTTGAGAGCGTCAGGGTCCCCCCCTCGGGCATGGCTTGGGCCGCGTTGAGGATCAGGTTGCTGAAGACCTGCCGGAGTTGGTCCGCGTCCCCACCGATGCTGGCGAGGTCCGGCGCGTAGCGCCGCAGCACGCTCACCTTGCCCATGGCAGCCTGGTGCCCGATCTGGCTCAGGATGTCGTCCAGCACCTCGTGGATCGCCACCTGCCGGCGGTCCAGGGACTTCTGCCGGGCGAAGATCAGCAGGTTCCCGACGATCTTCGCCATCCTCTCGGTCTGCTGGCTGATGATCTCCACTTCCTCGTGGTTGGGATGCTCCGGCGGCAGGCACATCTCCAGCACCTCGGTGTTGCCACGGATGATGGCGAGCGGGGTGTTGATCTCGTGGGCGACGCCCGCCGCGACGACCCCCAGGTCCGCCAGCTTCTCGGCCCGCGCCAGGTCGGCCTGGGTCTGCAGCAGCAGGCGGTTTTTGTCGCTTAACTCTGTGGTGCGCTCCTGCACCTTCAGCTCGAGGCCGCGGTGCAGCAGGCCGATCTCCGTCTCCTGGCGGCTCAGGGCCCGGGTCATCAGGTTGAAGGCGTTGGCCAGGTCCCCCACCTCGTCGGTGGAACGCACCTCCATCTGCAGGTCGCGCTCGCCCAGCGCCACCCGGTGCGCCAGCTTTTCCAGCTCCCGAATGGGGCGGGCCAGCAGGGTGCCGATGAAGCCCGAGACCGCGATGCCGACCAGTGCGGTCACGATGAGCACTGCGTACAGCGTCGAGTTGACGTCCTTTTGCATCTGGGTGTAGGGCTTTTCCAGCATGCCGACGTAGAGCGATCCGATCGCCTCCCCGCGCAGGTCCAGGATCGGCTCGTAGGCGGTGAAATACCAGTCGTTCACCACGAAGGCCCGGGCGATCCACTTCTTCTTTTCCAGAAGCACCCGGTTGAAGACCTCTTCGGAGAGCCTGGTACCGATGGCCCGGGTCCCGTTGGTCGCCATCACGTTGGTGGCGATGCGGGTGTCGCCCAGGAAGAGGGTGGCGTTGCCCACATCGACCCCGTTGTACTCGACCCCCTCGTAGACGATATCCTTGATCCGGTCCACCAGGGCGTTGTTGTTGTTCAAAAGGCGCGCGCCGTACAGGGCGCCGACCACGCGGCCGGCGGCATTGCGCACCGGGGCGGCGGACACCATGACCATCCCAGAGCGCTCCACGGCCGAGGCGCGCGGCCTGGCGTGCGGCGTCGGGACCACGGTGATGGTGGCGCGGCGCGCCAGTTCGGGGTTCTCGGCGGCCAGTTGCTCCCCGGTGAGCACGTAGCTCCCGGTGACGGCCAAGCCGCTCAGGGCGCGGCTCAGGAAATAGCTGTTGGTCGGATGGTCCCCGGAGAGCTGCGGGTTCTGGGCGCGGTAGATGACCTGCCCGTAGGCGTCGACGGCGGTGAGGATGTCGAGCGGTCGTTTCTGCTGCAAGGAGGTGAGCAGCCGGGCGATGACCGGTCGGTCACTCGTGCTGAAGGCGGAGACCGCGAAGGGGCTGGCGGCGGTCAGGTCGATGAGCTCGCCGATGCGGTCCAGTTCGTTTCGGTACACCTCGCGGGCCGAGTTGAGGTCGGTGCGCACCTTCTCCTGGGCCTGGTTGGCGATCTTCTGGTTGATCAGGTACAGGCCGGTGGCCGAGCAGAGCAGGAAGGCGACGAAGAGCGGGGCCAGTGCCCCGAAGCTCAGTTTGGCCCGGATCGGGAAACGACGCGGCATCAGGGCGCTCCCGCGTCGTCCAGGCCGAACTCCTCGATCTTGCGGTCCAGGGTGCGGCGGGCAATGTCGAGAATGCGTGCCGCCCGGCTCTTGTTGTTGCCGGCCGCCTTCAGGACGTGCAGGATGTGCTCGCGCTCCACGGTCTCCAGCGAGACCAGCCGCCCCGAGGGCTTCGCCTCGGCTGCCGGCGCGCTTCTCCAGACCGGCAGCGTCTCGGCCCGGATCTGCGAGCCGCGGGTGAGGATGGCCGCGCGCTCGATGGCGTTTTCCAGCTCCCTGATGTTGCCGGGCCAGCTGTAGGATAGCAGCAGCTGCAGGGCTTCGGGGGTGAAGTCGCTGATGTCGCGCTTCATGCGGCCGGCGTATTTCTTCAGGAAGTGCCGGGCCAAAAGCTCGATGTCCTCGCTGCGCTCGCGCAGGGGCGGCAGGTACAGGGAGATCACGTTGAGGCGGAAGTAGAGGTCCTCGCGGAAGCGCTTCTGGCGCACCTCCTCCTCGAGGTCCTTGTTGGTCGCGGCGAGGAAGCGGATGTCGACGGTCTTCGACTTGGTGTCGCCCACCGGGATGAAGTCGCCCTCCTGCAGCACCCGCAGTAGCTTGGCCTGGATGGCGGGGCTCATGTCGCCCACCTCGTCCAGGAAGAGGGTCCCCTTGTTGGCCGCGTCGAGGAGCCCCTTCTGGTGGCTGATGGCGCCGGTGAAGGCGCCGCGCACGTGGCCGAAGAGCTGGCTCTCCAGGAGGGTGTCCGACAGGGCCGCGCAGTTTATGGTGAGGAAGCGCTCGGCGGAGCGCGGGCTGTTGTTGTGGATGAGGCCCGCGATCAGCTCCTTGCCGGTGCCCGACTCGCCCAGCACCACGACGTTGGAGTCGCTTTGCGCCACCAGGAGCGCCATGTCGTGCACCTCGCTGAAACTCTGGCTCGCGAAGATGAGCGGGCTCGCCGCGGAGGGTATGCCGAGCTCGTCCTTGAGCGCACAGTTCTCCTTTAAGAGCTCCTTGCGCTCCAGGACCTTTTCCAGGATGCCGAAGATCTTCTCCTTCGGGAACGGCTTGGTCACGTAGTCGTAGGCGCCCAGCTTCATCGCCTCGATGGCCGAATTGATGGAGGCGAAGGCGGTCATGATGACGACCGGCAGCGCGAGCTTCATCCGCTTGATGCGCTGCAGGATCTCTATGCCGTCCAGGTCGGGCATCTTCACGTCCAAGAGCAGCAGGTCGCAGTCGTCCGGGTCGCGGTTCTCGAGGTAGCTCATCAGCGCCGTGCCGGAACTGAAGACCTCCAGGTCGAGCCCCTTGGCCGTCAGTATCTTCCCGAGATAGCGCAGTATCTCGACCTCGTCGTCACAGATGATCACCCGTCCGTTGTACATTACTGCCACCCTCGGTTAGACTTGGCCCATTCAATCTCTGTATACATCCGTCCAATATCTTTCGGGGCGGGCACTATTGTCAAGCAATTTCCTGCAGAGGAAGTAACGGAGGCAGGGGGCACTGCTGTGTCCCCCCTGCGAAGTAGGGGGGAAGGCTCGCGTAGCGAGGCAGGGGGGGTCTCTCCGCCGCCGAAAACACCCCCCTGCTTCACTACGTTCAGCTTCCCCCCTATTTCATAGGGGGGACAGAGCACATCTAACCGGTGCAAACCTTTACTTAACGGCGGAGGCGCGGCAGGCGGCCGGACCCGGCGCCGGATGCGTCCTGAAATGCTCCTTGAGGTACACCTTGGGCTGCATCATGCGCTGGGTGCGCCAGAGCACCCTTGCTATGTAGGGGATCTGGGCGGGACGTACCTGGCGCATCCAGTCCATCAGGCTTTTGTCCCCCGAGGTGTTGAGGATGGAGCGGCGCCAGGTCTCGGCGTAGAGCTCGAAGAAGCGCGGCACGCCGAGTTTGGGTTCCCAGAGCAGGTGGTGCATGTCGAAGTTGGACCAGGGCTGCTTCGGTATGCGCGGCGCCATCTCCTGGTAGAAGTCCGTGCCGGGCAGCGGGGTGAGTATGGTGAAGCCCGCCCGCTGCAGGCCGTGCAGGTCCACGAAGTCCCAGAGTTCCTGGAAATCCCCCTCGTCCCATTCGTGCCCGATTACGAAATTGCCGTTGATACCGTAGCGCAGCTCGCGCGCGACGCGCACCGCCTCTATGCTCTCGCCGATCCCGGTGTCCTTGGTGACCCCGTTCAGCGCCCGGTCGCTCGCACCCTCCAGCCCGAGGAAGATGTCGAAATCCTTGGCCAGCGGCCGCCACGCCTCCATCAGCTCGGCGCTCTTGCAGATCAGGTCGGTCCTGGTCTGCACCAGGATCCAGCGCTTGTACACGCCGCGCGCCTTGAGCATCCGGGCGAGCTGCAGGCTGCGCTCCGGATTGTACCAGAACAGGTCGTCCGACACGAAGATGGCGTCGCCGGCGTCGGCGAAGTCCTGCACCACCGCCTCCAGACTGCGCTCGCGGCAGGAGCGGTCGTAGAGCTGCCACACCGAGCAGAAGGAGCAGCGGTGCGGGCAGCCGCGGGCGGTTTCCACCAGCCAGACCGGCTTGAAGAGCAGGCAGTGGTAGCCGCCGCGGTGCCGGGCGACCAGCTGCCGTGCGGGCTGGGGGACGAGGTCCAGGTCGGGGCGCTCGCCCCCTTTCCCCGTAGAGACCCACTCTTCGCGCACCCGAAGACGCAACCCCGCCACGTCCCGCGCCGAGCCGCCCTTCTCCAGCACCCGCGCCAGCAGCGGCAGCAGCTCCTCGCCATCTTCCAGGCAGACCGCGTCGATCTCCGGGGTCTCCAGGGGGCCGGAAAACGCGGCCGCCGCGTGCCCCCCCACGATGATGAAGGCTTCCGGGCTCGCGCGGCGCACCTCGCGGGCCAGCTTTATCACCTCGTCGTACTCCAGCGCGTGCAGGCAGGAGATGCCGACCAGGCCCGGCCGGATGCGGCGCACCCAGGTGGTGGCGCCCGGCCGGAAGCGCAGGTCGGCGACCGTCACCTGGTGGCCGTCGCGCAAAAGCGCAGCGCCGATGTATTCAAGCCCGAGCGGTTCCACCCGGAAGAAGGGGCCCAAGCCGAAGCTGTCGTTTCCCGGGTGGGGGCGCAATAGGAGGATGTTCATGCCGTGGAGCCTCTTATAGTTGGAGATGGTCCTGTATGTCGTGAACGAAGCACTCTGAGAGCCGACCCATGCCGAGGGAAGTGGGAAGAGTCATGCCTGCGATCCAAGGCAACGTCCTGAGAGTTCGTGCGACAAAGTTAATGCAGTGCCGTCGCTAAGTCAAGCGAGTTCAAGGATGGAGGCCCTCCCCCTTGAACGGTGAGGGACGCAGTAAGAGAGTACCTGCGCCGCTGTGAAAGTTCAGGGCGACCGCGGGTCGCCCCTACGCTTCCCATACCGGTGACCTCAAGAGGCGACCGGCGGTCGCTCATCGCCTGAGACCACGTTTTTGTTGAGCACAAAACGCCGCTGCAGGCGCGGTCGGCTGCCAAGCAGGTTTTTTCCTACAAGTGGACACGCTGTAAGAGTCGGGTATACTGTTGTTTATATTAATGGTGGCTAATGTTTTGCGGCCGGTTGCCGGCCTAGTGTTCGGTCCGGTTGCGGTTCAGGCGCGAGCAGGATGGTTTCCTGGAGCAGTAACAGGAGGCCTTCGTTGCTCGCAGTAGGCACGATTTGATGGGAGGTTCTATCATGGCTGATGTAAAGCAGTGTCAAAAAAAGGCTGTATGCCCGATGTGTGACGGCAAGGGTGATGGAAAAATAGAATGCACCAAATGCGGGGGCGAGGGGCAAATATATCAGTCGTCCTTGCTGGAAAAGGAGTCACTTTGCTCAAAATGCAACGCCACAGGGGAAATCATGTGCCCCGATTATGAAGAGGAAAATTAGGACCCGGACTCTATTGGTGCCACACCCTAACTGATTGACCTATTCCTGCACGACCTTTCAGACCCTACTTCCAAATGCAAGAACCTAAGCCAGGAGGCGCTTTCTCACCAGCACATCAAGGTACCGGTGGTGCAAGAGGTGGTACGTATGTTAACCGAACAAAAATATAAAGACCTGGAGTTCGTGGAGTTTATGGATGTCAAGGTGAATGCTGTCGTGTACGAGGAAGTGTATGACCTGATAAAAACCGTCATAAGCAACGGTCATAAGCAATATATCTGTCTCACCGACGTGGAAAACGCGGTTAGTGCCACTAAAGACAAGCAGCTCAAAGCCGCCATAAACTCCTCGCTCCTATCCCTGGCAGACGGAGCACCTTTGGCGTACTTCGCACGACTAGCCGGGTACCGCAGGACCGAAAGGATTTCGGGTGTCCGATTAATGGAGCTGTTGTTCGCCGAAAAGGACGGGTTTTCGCATTACATACTCGGTGACACGGATCAGACCATAGACAAGGTAATCAGCAAGGCACGCAAACATAACGAGGGAATCAGCATCACCGGCCATAGCCCTCCTTTCAGGGATTTTACCGATGAAGACAACTGCGACATGGTCGAGAAAATAGCCAAGGCGAACCCGGACATCATCTGGGTCTGCTTTGGTGGCAGGAAGCAAGAGAAATGGATGAAAAACAATATCGATAATATCGATAAAGGAATTATGATCGGGGTAGGCGCGGCATTGAGATGGTACACCGGCGATATAAAAGTGCCGCCGGAAATATTCCAGAAGTTATGCCTGCAATGGTTTTACCGGCTCGTGTCAGAGCTTATCAATGAGCCCAGAAAAGGTACCAAGCAATTTCTGGAGAGGATCCTGCCGATCTTCCCGGTCTTCATCATGAATTTTCCCAACCAATTGGCGTCGGCTCGCAGGCAGTACAAAAAGCGGAAATATTAGCCCGGTGCCGCACCTCGCGGCCCAGCACCGTGTGCGCGCGGGGCCGCAGGTGCCACAAGGCAGGCGTACTCAGGAGCGCTCTCGCGGATGCCCGGCGCCGAGCCGCCACAGACGCCGCACCCGTCGGGTCCCAAGCTTCCTTCCACCTTCTGCCTAAAATCCCTCGCGTCAAACGACCAGCGTCCACCCTGGCGAATCGGGCTGCCGGTCAGCCGTGTCCGGTAAGGTCTTTGTTACTCCACTGCAAGGGGGAGGGAGTGTTGCTCGGACAAAGCCGGACAGAACCGGCTGACAGCTGGTTCTTCGGGCTAAATTGCCTGAACGCGATTTTAATCTTAGTGAAGCGCTGATTTTGCTTTATGGTAAGCTGGTTGGGAAACATCGCCGCTTCGTCTGACCCTGCGTGCCCCGCATTGCAGGGTGCGGCATGGTGCCAGCAGGCGCAGGGCGCCGACAATTGGGACTATGGTCCAAAAAAGGTTCTGTAAAGGAGCAGTCGTATGATTTTTTTTGTTATGCTTTTGAAACCGGTGGCCTGGTTCTTCGCCTTCAGGTCCGGTACGAGGAGCGATTTGAACACCATGCTCCTGTGGGCGTCAGGCATTACGGTTTTTCTCACGCTGGCAGACAAGGTAAGCGTTGCCAGTAACCTGGAGTTTCCGGCAATCCTGCTCACCTTGTTCCTTTATGCCCTGATGTCATTTCTGCTGTTTCCCCTTGCCTGGAAACTGAAGAGCGGGAAGCTCTCTCTGGTTCTCAACCTCGCGGGGATGCTCGGAGCCTTTGCCGGTGTCAACTTCACCATGGATTTTCTCAGGGGCTTGCTGCCGTTTATGAACCGCTAAGCTGGCGAGTGGACCCTGCCAGCAAAGAGAACCAGGAGTACACTATGTTGAAAAAAAACAGGCTGATTATCATCTTCTTCATAGTACTACTGGTCATTCCTTTCCTGTCGTCCCTGGTCGACTTTTACACGGACTGGCTCTTTTTTGCCGAGACCGGCTTCACCTCGGTGTTCACCACCAACCTCGCGGCCAAGCTCTTCTCGGGGCTCAGTTTTGGCGCCATCTTCCTGGTTTTCTCGCTCACCAACATGCACTTCGCCAATCATGCCGTCTTTCCGCTTCGGGGGTCCTTCCCGGTGGGCGGCAATGTCTACCGGCTGAAAAAGGACGATGCCGCCCGGGTGGTGGCGCCTCTCAGCATCCTCGCCAGCGTCGTGCTCGCCTTCCTCGCCGGCAACTGGGGCGCCGTGCAGTGGCAAAATGTCCTGCTCTTCCGTAACGAGGTGAGCGTCGGCACGGTCGATCCCGTGCTTGGCAAAGACATCGGCTTCTACCTTTTCAGCCTGCCGCTACTGGAGCAGCTCAACAGCTTCGCCGGTTTTCTGGTGCTGGCCTCGGCGTTTCTGAGCGTGGCGGTTTACTACCTGCGGGGCGGCATCATCCTGACCGAGCGGGGAGCGGCCGTGGACGTCAAGGTCAGGAGGCATCTGGCCGTCCTGGCTGCCCTGTTCTTCCTCACGCTCGCCGCCGGCTTCTACCTGGACGGCTTTAACCTGCTGCTCTCCGGGAACAGCAGTTTCCAGGGGGCGGGATATGCCGACGTCAACGCGCGCCTTTTGACCTACCGGCTTTTGAGCGTGCTGACCCCCGTCGCCGGTGTCGTCCTGGCGCTCGGGCTTTGGAGGGGCGCCTGGCGCATGGCCCTGCTGCCGCCGGCGCTGCTTTTCGCCCTCTACGGCATCGGCATCGCGCTCTATCCGGGGATGCTGCAGAAGTTCAAGGTGGCGCCCAACGAGCTTGACCTGGAGACCCCCTACATCGAGAACACCATCAAGTTCACCCGGCTGGGCTACGGTCTGGATAAGATAGAGACCGTTCCCTTCGACGTCGACGTGAAGCTGAGCGCTGCCGACATCGCCAACAACGACGCCACCATCAAGAACATCCGGCTCTGGGACCACGAACCGCTTCTGAAGACCTTCAGCCAGTTGCAACAGATCAGGACCTATTACAAGTTCTTCGACGTCGACAACGACCGCTACATGGTGAACGGACAATACACCCAGGTCATGCTCTCGCCGCGCGAACTCTCCTACGGCGACCTGCCCAGCCGCAACTGGATCAACGAGCGCCTCATCTTCACCCACGGTAACGGCCTCACCATGGGGCCGGTGAGCCGGATCAGCAAGGAGGGGCTCCCCGAGTTCTTCATCAAGGACATCCCGCCGGTAAGCCTTGCCGACATCAAAGTGACCCGCCCGGAAATCTATTACGGTGAGCTCTCCAACGAGTACGTCGTGGTCGGCACCAAGGTCCCCGAGTTCAGCTACCCGACCGCCACCGGAAACATCAACACCGTGTACCAGGGGAAGGGCGGGGTGCCGGTCGGCTCCCTGGCCAGCAAGGCCCTCTTCGCGGCCCGGTTCAAGACGGAGAAGCTGCTGCTTTCCTCCGACATCACCGACAAGAGCCGGATCCTGTACTACCGGAACATCAACGAGCGGGTGCGGACCCTCGCCCCGTTCCTGCACTTCGATGCCGACCCCTACATGGTAGTGACCAAAGCGGGACGGCTGGTCTGGATCATCGACGCCTACACCCATTCGGACCGTTTCCCCTATTCGAAGCCGCTGCGCGACGGCATCAACTACCTGCACAATTCGGTCAAGGTGACGGTCGACGCCTACGACGGGTCGGTGGTCTTCTACATCGCCGACCCGGCCGAGATCATGGCCAAGGTGTATGCCAGGATCTACCCGGGCCTCTTCCAGCCGATGTCGGCCATGCCGGACGACTTGCGCCAGCACATACGCTACCCGCACCAGTACCTGGGGCTGCAGGCCGCCATTTTCGCGGCCTACCACATGACCGATCCCAAGGTTTTCTACAACAAGGAGAACCTCTGGGAGATTCCCGCGCTGGGCGATAAGACCATGGAGCCGTACTACACGGTCATGAAGCTGCCGGGAGAGAAGAAGGAGGAGTACATACTGCTGCTCCCCTTCACCCCCTCCAAGCGCGACAACCTTGCGGCCTGGCTGACCGCCCGCTGCGACGGCGCCAACTACGGGAAGATCATGGCCTACACCTTCCCGCGCGACCGGCTGATCTACGGACCCAAGCAGATCGACGCGCGCATCAACCAGGACGCCTTCATTTCCCAGCAGCTGACCCTCTGGAACCAGCGGGGCTCCGAGGTCATCAGGGGGAGCATGCTGGTTATCCCCATCGAGAAGTCGCTGCTTTATGTGCAGCCGCTCTTTCTCACCGCCGACAAGGGGGGGCTTCCCGAGCTGCGCCGGGTCATCGTCGCCTACGGAGACCAGGTGGTCATGGAGGACACCCTGGAGCTGGCGCTGCAAAGGATCTTCGGCGCTAAGGCCACGGCTGCTCCAGGCGCCCAATCCGCTGCGGCGGGCGCAGCTTCAGCCGCGGCAGGCCCCGCCGGCGCGTCCGGCGCCGCCGGCAGAGCACCTGCCGCAGGGCTTGCCAAGGAGGCGATGGCGCTCTTCGAAAGGGCGGTCAACCTGCAGCGCCAGGGCGACTGGGCCGGCTACGGCGAGGAACTGCGCAAGCTGCAGCAGGTTTTGAAGCGGATGGCGCAGTAGGGCTTCCCGAGCTGCCCTTAGCCAAGGAATGTCGATCCTACAGGCACCTGGGGCCGCAGCTCCCTCGTTCTTCCCACTAGTGGAGCGCCCTGTCTTTGGCATGAGATTGGGTTAATCAGATAAAATAATGGAATTGCTTTCGTTAATGGTGTAGGGTCGGATAGCCTTAACAAACGCGGCTGCGACAGTTGACCTGCACAGGGGCATGGTGACACACATCCTTGTCAGTATCGGCAGGCCTGCTGCCCAGGCCGGTCCACGGAAAATTGCTGCTGTGAGACTTATTTAAACCATTGATCCTGTCTGCCGACTAAATTAGAAATTCTTTTACTTTTGTAATGCCCAAATATAGGTAGAATGTAGAAGATTTTCTGGAACCCAAAAAATTATATCCCGCAAAGGAGCCGCAATATGCAGAAAAAGACGAGCAAAACCATCTACAGCCCGGGGCTTACCGATCTCCCTCCGCTTCCCATGGATGTTCCGGGGCTGATTCAGGATTTCAGGCATCATTACGCCCACCATCTGGGCCGCGACAAATACAGCCGCTCGCCTCGCTACCACTACAAGGCGCTGGCGTTCACGGTGCGCGAGCGCCTCATGGAGCGTTGGAGCGCCACCCGATACGCCTACCTGGATTCCGAGTGCAAGACGGGTTACTACCTTTCACTGGAGTTCCTCATGGGGCGCGCCCTGGGTAATGCCATGCTGAACCTCGGCATCACCGACACCGCCACCGCGGCGCTGATGCAGCTGGGCATCAAGCTTGAGGACCTGGCCGACCAGGAGATCGACGCGGGGCTGGGCAACGGCGGCCTGGGCCGCCTGGCCGCCTGCTTCCTGGACAGCTGTGCGACCCTGCAGTTGCCGGTCATGGGGTATGGCATCCGCTACGAATACGGCATGTTCCGGCAGCGCATCGTGAACGGCAGGCAGGTGGAGGAGCCGGACCACTGGCTGCGCGACGGCAACCCCTGGGAGGTGGAACGGCCGGAATTCACCCAGCGGGTCCGCTTCGACGGGCGCACCGAGAGCTTTCTCAGGGCCGACGGCAGCACGGGGATGCGCTGGGTCGATACCCACGACGTCATGGCGGTCCCCTTCGACATCCCGATCCCCGGCTATCAAAACGGCACCGTCAACACGCTGCGGCTCTGGAAGGCGGCGGCCACCGACGCCTTCGACCTGGACGAGTTCAATGCGGGAAGTTACACCGAGTCGGTCGCCACCAAGAACGCCGCGGAGAACATCACCATGGTGCTCTATCCCAACGACGCCAGCGAGAACGGCAAGGCGCTGCGCCTGCGCCAGCAGTACTTCCTGGCCTCGGCGAGCCTGCAGGACGTCCTGGAGCGCTGGGTCACCCTGCACAAGGGGGACCTGAGCGCCTTCGGTGACAAGAACTGCTTCCAGCTGAACGACACCCACCCAAGCTGCGCGGTCCCCGAGCTGATGCGCCTTTTGATGGACGAGCACGGCATGGGGTGGGACGAGGCCTGGTCCGTCACCAAGCGCACCATGGCCTACACCAACCACACCCTGCTCCCCGAGGCGCTGGAAAGGTGGCCCCTGCCGCTCTTCAGGCAGCTGCTGCCGCGCATCCTGGACATCATACTGGAGATCAACGCGCGCTTCCTCTCCGAGGTGGCGAGCCACTGGCCCGGCGACAACGAGCGGCTGCGCCAGATGTCCATCGTGGAGGAGGGCCCGGTTCCGCAGATCAGGATGGCCTACCTCGCCATCGTCGGCTCCTTCTCGGTGAACGGCGTGGCGGCGCTCCATTCCCAGCTCCTGGTCCAGGGGCTGTTCCGGGATTTCTACGAACTCTGGCCGGGTAAGTTCAACAACAAGACCAACGGCGTGACGCCGCGCCGCTGGCTCGCCTGGTGCAACCCGGGGTTGAGCCGCCTGATCGCCGAGAAGATAGGTGACGGTTTCGTGGCGCACCTGGACAGCCTCCAGGAGATCGCCAAGTTCGCCGACGATCCGGAGTTTCGCCGGCGCTGGCACGAGGTGAAGCTTGCCAACAAGAAGTACCTCGCCGAGCAGGTGCTGGACAAGTGTGGCGTCGCCTTCAACCCGGAGGCGATCTTCGACGTCCAGGTAAAGAGGATCCACGAGTACAAGCGCCAGCTGCTGAACGTGCTGCACGTCATCCATCTTTACGACAGGATCAAGCGGGGCGACACGGCCGACTGGACCGACCGCTGCGTGCTGATCGGCGGGAAGGCGGCCCCGGGCTACTTCATGGCGAAGCTCATCATCAAGCTGATCTGCAACGTGGCCCGCGTGGTGAACGACGACCCCGAGGTGGGCGACCGGCTCAAGATCGCCTTCGTCCCGAACTACCGGGTGACCGTCATGGAGGTGATCTGCCCGGGCACCGACCTCTCCGAGCAGATTTCCACCGCGGGCAAGGAGGCTTCCGGCACCGGCAACATGAAGTTCATGATGAACGGCGCCATCACCATCGGCACCCTGGACGGCGCCAACATCGAGATCCGCGAGGAGGTGGGGGACGACAACTTCTTCGTGTTCGGGCTCACCGCGGAGGAGGTGGAGGCGCGCCGCAGCCGCTACAACCCGGCGGCCCTCATCGCGGGCGACCCCGACCTGCACCGCGTCATGAACCTGCTCAAGAGCGGCCACTTCAGCATGTTCGAGTCCGGGATCTTTGACCCGATCATCGCCGCCATCTCCAGTCCCTCCGACCCCTGGATGGTCGCCGCGGACTTCCACAGCTTCGTGGTGGCGCAAAGAGAGGTCGCCGCGGCGTACCGCGACCGGGATAACTGGACCCGGATGAGCATCATCAACACCGCCAAGAGCGGCAAGTTCTCCACTGACCGGACCATTACCGAGTACAGCGACGACATCTGGCACCTGAGCCCGGTAAAGCCGTACGGCTTGGTACGCAGCTAAACTTTGGTTCGCATCTTCCTGCTCAAGATTTGCTGACTGGTGCCGATATGTGACAAAGGAACCCAAGCAAATCTTCTGTAGGAGCGGCCGCCAGCCGCAAGCAGCGCGTACTGAAAGCTACGCTCCTACAAGGTTTTTCGAAAGCCGTCACTTCAGGGAAAACACTTGCAGGAGGAACGAATGTCACGAGCCATTGTACCGGTAAAGAAGGGTGAATCGCAGAACGAACTGATTCAGTTGGTAAGCTTTAATCTGGGGCCGGAGGAGTATGCCGTCGAGGTACTCAAAGTGCGCGAGATCATCAGGATGACCTCGATCACCCACATACCCAACACTCCGCCCAGTATCGAAGGGATTATCAATCTGCGCGGCAAGGTGATTCCCATTGTTTCACTGAGAAGCAGGTTCAACATGATGGAGTCCGATAACGACCAGCACACCCGCATCATGGTGATGGACATCGGTGGCAAGATGATGGGGTTCATCGTGGACGGCGTCTCCGAAGTCATCCGCATCTCCAGCGCCGAGATTCAGCCGCCGCCCAGCATGGTGGCGGGGGGCGTGGACCAGGACTTCATCTGCGGGGTCATCCAGCACGCCGACCACCTGCTGCTCATGCTGCAGATGGAACGGATGTTTTCCGAGGACGAGCAGGACGCTTTCGCCGACTTATAGGGTCTGGCAGTTTGACAGTATGTTTCGACTACGGGGACCGGGGCTTATGCCTTGGGTCCCCGTTGACGTTTCCCTGCGCGCAGGCTCAATGAAGCCAGCGCAATTTTTTGCCCCCGCGGCGCTAAGACCACTGCCAGAAGTATTTCCGAATTTGCAGTCTGACAAAGGAAGTGCTAGGGTGTAGCAAGTGTGTAATAATGATCGTATAAGGCGAGGCCGCTAGCTGAAGAGAGTTTCCGTCTGGGGAGAGTTGATGCAATTGACTGTGTTGGCCCGGCGTATAGGCAAAAAAGGTTCTCTGCTGCTAAAGAGTGTACTGCAGGGAGGGCTCACCCCGCAGAAGCTCGCCCTGACGCTCTGCCTGGGAACCGCCACCGGCCTCATGCCCCTTTTGTGGGGGACCACCATACTGTCGGCGGGGCAGGCGGCTATCTTCAAGCTGAACCAGGCCGCCATGCAGGCGCTCAACTACCTCTGCTACCCGCTGCAACTAGCCCTGTTCATCCCGTTTTGCCAGCTGGGAGAGCACTTGTTCCCTTGGGGACCCGCCGTCTCGGCCGCCGTCCTGACCGGCGCGCTGCACGGCAAGGTGGGGGCGACGCTGGGCCTCATCGGCTGGGCCACGCTGAGGGCCCTGGGCGCCTGGTTCGTCACGATCGTGCCGCTCGCCCTGGTCGCCTATCCGCTGCTGAAGCTCGCGCTGAAACGCCGGGGTACCCCAAGCGCACTGCCTCTCGATTCTTCCCACCCCTCAGCCTGATCCGCCCGTCTGCCTGATCCGCCCGTCTGCCTGATCCGAGACTCTGCCGGATGCGGCACCCTGCCTGATGCGACCAGCCGGCCTGCTCCGACTCATTGCTTGATCCAGCCTACTTGGAGGCCTTGGTCCCCTCGACGCCGGCGGGCGCCTCGATGACCAGGTTCAGGTTGAAGGCGGCCTGGAACAGGTCGTTCTTGGCGCGGGCGCCGAAAAGCTCCACGGACATGTCGTCGTGGCCCACCAGCGTGAGACGCAGCGTGCTGGGGGAGAGGGTGCACTCCAGCCCCTCGACGACGGCGTTGCGGCGCCGGTCCAGGCCGTCGCACAGGCGCACGATGCCGCCGAAGCGCGAGACCAGCGCCCGGTCCGCCACGGCGAGCCTGGTGTACTGGTCGTGCTTCTTCTTGGGGAGCGATTTCCTGTGGTATCTGGCTATGTTGGCGATCAGCTCGCGCTCGCGCGGTGTGAAGCCGAAGATGTCGGCGTGCCGGATCAGGTGGTAGGAGTGCTTGTGGTGGCTTGAGTAGTTGATGAAGTAGCCGACGTCGTGCAAAAGGGACGCGGCTTCCAGGAGGCGGCGGTCCTTGTCGGTGAAGCCGAAGCGGGGCGCCAGCACCTGGAAGATCTCCAGCGCGAGCTTTGCGACATGGGAGGAGTGCTGCTCGTCGAAATGGCAGGAGCGCGCGAATTCCAGCGCGCTTTCGCGCCAGGAGCGCACCGGCTTCTCGCCGGGCAAAAGGTGCAGCTTCTGCAGCCCCCGCAGGATGAGCCCCTCCCGGATGCCGCGCTCGTTCACCCGCAGCAGGTTCACCTGGAAGAAGTCCATGACCTCGTCCACCACGGTGACGCCGGCGATGATGATGTCGGAGCGGTCCGGATTGAGGCCGGGGACGGAGCGGCGCTCCTTGTCGTTCTTGCGCAGCAGCATGGCCAAAAGGTGCACCACCTCGGAGCGCAGCAGCTCGTAGCCGTGGATCGAGTCGTAGCGCTCGCGCCGGCCCGTCATGACCATGGCGGCGATGGAGGTGATGGTGCCGCCCGAGCCGACCAGGCACTGCATGGCCGTGCGGTCCTGCGGCGCGAAGGAGTTCTTCAGGGCCTTGCGGATCTGCTTGCGCAGTTTCTGGTGCTCGTCCGGGGTCACCGGGTCGCTTTTCAGGAAGTTCTCGGTCAGGAACACCGCCCCGAGCTCCAGGGAGAGGATCTCCTCAATGTGGGTCCCCAGGGCGGTGATCAGCTCCAGGCTGCCGCCGCCGATGTCGAAGATCAGGTGTTGCACACCCTCAAGGTCGAAGTTGTGGAAGGCGCTCAGCGCGGCCAGTTCCGCCTCCGTCTCCCCGGAGATCACCTCGACCTCCAGCCCGATGCCGGTCTTGATCGCCTTGATGAACTCCTGGCCGTTGGAGGCCTTGCGGACCGCGCTGGTGGCTACCGCTTCGATGGCGCGCACCTGGTAGCCGTCGATGATCTTTTTCTGGCGCGACAGCGCCTCCATGGCGCGCTCCCAGGCGGCGGACGAGATCATCCCGGTCTGGTTCAGCCCCTCGCCGAGCCTGACGGTCACCTTCTCGTCGTCGAGGATCTTGTACTTGCGGGCGGTGTCGATCTCGATGACGATGCTGCGGATGGAGTTGGTGCCGATGTCGATGGCTGCGAGCCGGTTTTGTTTCACAGGTGACTCCTTGCCTTTGCTCCGATGGCGTCCACTGGGGAGCTCTCCAACAAAGCGGTGAATCTGGCATATAGGCGGCTGCGCCTGGCGGTTATGGTGCGCAGCAGGTTTTGCTGCCCGGCTCCTTCGGGCACCCGGTCCAGCACCATCCCGGCGAAGACGTCGAGGTCGTGCAGCTTGCCCAGCACCTCCTGGTACCCTTTCAGGGTGCGCTGCAGCTCGGGGAAGCCCGTGGCGAAGAGCGGCTGCAGGATCTCCAGCCGGTAGCGCATCCGTTTCACGGCGATCCTCAGTTTATGCTGACCTGCGGCGTTCGCCTCGTCCCGGGCTTCGGGGAGCAGCTCGGTGAGGGGGAGCGCGCGCGCCTGGAGGGCGCCGTCGGCAAACCGGGAGAGCTCCTGGAACGGGTCGGTCGCACTGTTGCCGAAGAGCCGCGGCGCCTCCGTCTGGTCGCGCAGCAGTACCTTGAGCGGACCTGGTTTGAGCGCCTTCAGCTCGTCCTCCAGCTGCTCCCGCGCCGCGCCGCGTTCCGCTTCCAGCCGGACCAGAAACTCACGGAGCTCGGATTCCGATGGCTCGCGCTCATCGGCGGGGAGCTGGGAGAAGAAGAGGATCGCCTCGTCGGTATTGCGCAGCGGGCCCAGGATCCCGGTCACCCGCTTCACCTGTTTCCCGGCGCGGGACAGTTCCTTGGCGCAAAAGCACGGCTCGAACAGGGCAAGACACTCGCGCAGGCGGCGCGAGGCAACCCGGAGATCGTGAATCTCCTCGGTCTCGAAGCCCTTGGCGACTTTGGTCCAGCCTTTGAAGAACTCTTTGCCGTGCTCCTTTATGAGCAGGCGCGCCGCGATCCAAAGTGGTGTGGTACTGGAGATTGGGGACATTGGGATTGATTCTCTATGGGTGAGGAAGCTTTGCCGGGTCCGCGTGTGGGCACGGAGTGCCCACCTTGCGAGGTCCCCCAGAAGTCGCGGGGGACTCTGTCGTCAATGAGATCAGAGCGCCTTGAGCACCGCCTTTCTCGCCCTCTTGAGGCCCTTGCGCACCTTTTTCAGGCTGGCTTCCTCCAGCCCCGCGACGCGCTTTTGCGCCTTGGCCAGCGCCTTGCCGGCACGCTTGGCGCCTTTCTTGCCGCCGTCGTGCACACGCTCCAGGGCATCCTCGATGCGAACCAGGTCGGCCGCAAGCTTCTTGCCGCTTTTCCCGGCCAGCTCGTCCTGGAAGCGTTGCCTGGTCGTCACGGCCAGGCTCTGCAGCAGGCCCTTCACCTCGCAAAGCCGCTGCTGCAAGGCCTCCTCGCGCGACTGCCCGTCCGCGTGCGCGACGGCTGCCAGCTCCTTCGCCTGGGCCAGGAGGGAGCCGACGGAGCGGGGCGGGATACCGCGGACCTTTTTCAGCCCTTCCTCCCCCGCCTGGGCGATCTTGGCGAAACTGTCGTAACCTGCGTCGAAGAGGCGCTTGGCGAGAATCCTGCCGACTCCCTTGAGCTGTTGCTGAAAATCTCCTGGCGTTTGTATCATCTGTGCACTCTCCCTTGGTCGAAGGTCCGCTCACCCTCTCGTTAAACGCTTGCATGCCTTGCTGCGTGTCGTGACCAGCTTGCCGCCGCCGTCTACCAGCTGCCTGAAGTCGGCGCCGATCCCGTCCGAGTCCATCTTGAAGGAGAGCGTCGCGCCCTTGTTGAGGGTGCAGGCCGCGTCCGCTGCCAAAAGGGTGCGGGCCAGCGCGCCGAGTTCGGGCTCGTGCCCGACCAGTGCCAGCTCTTTGGCCCGGGGGAACCCCTTCAGTAGGTCGTAGAAATCCTCCGGTTGCATCCCGTGGGCCAGCAGCGCCGTCACCAGCAGTTCCCCCTTGAACTTCAGGGCCTGCGCCAGGATCTCGGCGGTCTGCACCGCCCGTATCAGGGGACTGGTGAGTATGACCTCCGGCTCAATCCCCGACTTCCTGAGACTTGCAGCGGCCTTGCGGAAACGCTTCCTGCCGCGGGGGGTGAGAAAGCGGTGCTCTTCAGGCAGCTCCGGCGAGCGCTCGACCGCTTCTGCATGGCGTACCAGGTGGATTATCATATGAGACCCCGTTCTCAAGGCATCTGTCACTCTAACGAAATTATGACAGTATGCAACGATGAATTACTTCGCTTTAGTGTGCAGGAGCAAAGTTTTACTAATTGTAGCACAAGACGCGGCCGAGGGAAGTCAGTCAGGAAGAATGGTGGGAAAGGGGGGACGGGCGGAAGCCCGGCTTCGGCGCCGGGGGAAAAGTGCGTGGTGCCGGGCCTCCGGGGCGCCGGTGGGAGAGTGCCGCGGGGGAGGGTCGTTTGGCAGCAGGGTTTCCGCTGGCGCGGCCGGAACCCGGCTGCCCCTTAGGAGGACTCCTCTTTCAGGCGGCAGCTGACGGCAAGGGGGAGGCAGCTGGAGTGCACCCTCAGGGTGTCCTCGATGGAGTTGCCGTCGCTTACGATGGTATCGCTGTCGCTGAAACGGGTCATGGCGAAGTGTTTTCCGTTGCTGCGCCGGAATATCCTGATTTCATAGGGCCGTCCCGATATCTGCAGCGTCGTCTCCAGTATGCTGTCAGATTCATCCATGGCGCCTCCTTTGCGAGGAAAGTACAGATGTTGGAGAGAAGGGTCCCGGTAATGCTCCAAGCGAGCTCAGGGATCTGCCAGCAAGTCGCGCGTACAGTTGGTCAAGAAGAGGAACACCTCGCCGCGGCTCTTGAAACTGCGGGGGAGTTGCTGGTTCATGAGGTCCTCGACCAAATGGAGCACGCGTGCGTCGTCAAGGGCCAGGTCGTCCATGACCGCTTCCAGCAGCGGAAGGATGTCGTAGAGGTCGTCGCGGTTAAACGGCGCGGGGTCGTCCTTTCCCAGGAATTTTTGGTCAAAGCGGGTCTGCACGACCCTTGGGTATTTGTATTTCAGGTCCGACGGATTGATGCTGAGTCCCATGATGATATCCTCTTGAGCGCTCCCGGATGCCTGCGCGGCAGCGCTTTGCTTAATGACAGCCGCATCCCGTGCTGCTGCAACTGGTGCGGCAGCTCGGCTGGTTCTCCGGCTTTTGGCCCTGCGCGTCGTAGCAGGCGAGGGAGGCAGTCGTCACGAACCAGGAACCTTCGATAAGTTCGCCTTCGAGCGCTTTTTGCTTGAGCAGCATGAGTACTTTGGTTTCGGTCGTCTCCAACTGCTGAGCGACCGTCGATGCGGCGAGATATTCGATACCGTCGATTACCACTGTCATTGTCGTTTCCTCCTGGATGCGCTGCTTTTCCATATACATGGAACGTGCCAGAAACTCGTTCCGGGCCGACGGGCGGCGTAGCGGCTGTTTGCGCGTCTGCGGCAGCGGGTTGAGGATGCGTTTTTATGCCTACTTATTAATCTCTTTGCCCGGTAAGGCGGCAAATTCCGGTCCTTTCCGGCAGGCGGTGCGCTGTTGAGCCGTCTCCCTTTTGAGCGGCCGGAATCAGATCGCCCTTGGCTCCTCTCGAAAGAACCTTCCGGGAATCGGATCCCAGCCCGCCTTCGCGAAGGGGGGCAGGGGCACAACCTTTTTATCTGTTAAAGTTCCGTAAAATTTAGTGTGGCGTCCGGCCGCGGCCTGAAGTAGTATGTGCGCTCATACCGGAGCCTTCGGCGATGAGGGGCGGAAACGGCGTCTCTCGACGTTGTTATTGCGTCATGCGGGGCGCTTCCGGGCGGAGTTGCCAGCATCCAGGTTCCAGTTCAGCCAGTAAACGACACAGCAGGTTTTCCATTGAGAGTGCGTATATGAAAAATACCGACCTGGTAGTATCGCTCGACAGCCTGATTGAGGCAGAGCTTCCGGCGCTCGTTGACTGTTACAAGATGCTGCACGCCATGCCCGAGCTTTCGGGCCAGGAGGAAAAGACCTCGGCGTTTCTGGCAGGCGAGCTCAGGTCGCTTGGCTTTGCGGTAACCGAGGGGCTGGGGAAGTACAGCCAGCAGGGGTGGCGAGGCTTCGGCGTAGTCGCCGTTCTGGCCAACGGCGAGGGGCCGACGGTGCTGGTCCGGGCGGACATGGACGCCCTGCCGATCGAGGAGAAGACCTGCCTCCCTTACGCGAGCAAGGTGAGGGCCAGCTTCGGGGGGGAGGCGTCCGGCGTGATGCACGCCTGCGGGCACGACGTCCACGTCACCTGCCTGATCGGCACGGCGCGGGTGCTGGCGCGCCTGAAACCAAGCTGGCGGGGCACCCTGGTGCTGATCGGGCAGCCGGCCGAGGAGGGGGGCGGCGGGGCCCAGGCCATGCTGGACGACGGAGCCTATGATCACTGCCCCCTGCCGGACTGCGTCCTTGCGCTGCACGTGACCGCGCAGCTGCCGGCCGGCATGGTCGGCTATGCGCCCGGCAACTTCATGGCGAGCCTGACCGAGGTGGAGGTCACCATGCGCGGCGTCGGGGCCCACGGCTCAGCTCCCGAGCGCGCCAAGGACCCGGTCGTCATGGCGGCCCAGCTGGTCCTCGCCCTGCAAACCATCGTGAGCCGCGAAGTGAACCCCCTCGAGCCGGCTGTGCTCACCGTAGGCTCCATCCATGGCGGGACTGCCAGCAATGTCATCCCGGACCAGGTGCAGCTGCAGCTCAGTATCAGGAGCTATGATGACGCGGTGCGCGACCAGATCGTCGCCTCGCTGGAGCGCATGGCCCGCGGGGTCGCGCTGACCGCCGGCGTGCCGGAGGACCGGGCTCCCCTGGTGCATCGCAAGACTTCCCATCCGGCGAACTACAACGACCCGCAACTGACGGAGCGGGTGGCGCGCTCGCTGCAGAAGACCCTGGGCGAGCCAGATGTCCTCAGGGCGCCCCCGGTGATGGCGAGCGAGGACTTCGGCTACTGGGGGCTTGGCCGCAGCATCCCCACCTGCATGTTCTGGCTGGGGGCGGCCGACCCGGTGCAGTTTCGGCAAAGCCAGGAAACCGGCGTTCCGGTACCGTCGAACCACTCCCCCCGGTTTGCGCCGCTGCCCGAGCCGACCATCCGCACCGGCGTCGCGGTCAGCGCCGCCAGCGTGCTCGAACTATTTGAGGTCATCACGGAAAACGGGAAATAAGGCACGCCGCAAGGCGGGGATCGCGCTGCTCGTCTCCTGCCGGCGGAGCCCATGACAGGCCGCTTCGGGGATGGGGGGGCGGGTGACCCCTGATGCAGTTAGATGCCCCCTGTTACCGGTAGTTCCGCAATCTGCCGATAAAACATTAAGTATACGGACCCACGATGAAATATAAACAGCTCCTGGATGTTGACTCGTACCTAGAGAAATCGATCTTAATCATAGCGATTATTATAACTTCAATTGTCCCTTTTATCGTTTACCCTAAAACCGTAATAAATAATGGGCAATTTTTCCCGGAGATATTTGTCTATTACAAAGCAATAACTGTTGATTTCATAGCGATAGTATCTTTCTTTATTTTATCGTACCGTATTGTTTCATGTATTACAACTAAGGCCAAAATAAGATTAAATGTAAGCCTTTTATTGTTTACGCTCTGGGTAGGACTTTCAGCATGTTTCGCATATGACATTCAGATGGCTTTATACGGCAGCAAATACGACCGTCGAGGATTGTTTGCCTATATCGGCTACTTTGTTTTTTTTACACTTATATCTAATTTTTTCAACGAAAAACATCTCAAATACCTCGTATATGTCATATTGGGCAGTTCATTGCTTATGAGCCTTTTATGCCTTAGCGAGTTTTACAACTTTAAAATAATAGAAGTTTTATTGTCTGAGACCCTTATAAAAGGCTATTGTTTCGATACTCAGGTCCACTCGACTATCGGTAATAGTAACCGCGTCGGTAGCTACTTTTCTCTTATGCTACCCTTGGTAACAACAATGTACCTCCGAGGGAAAAACACACGTTCAGTCTTTCTGCTATTGGCCATATTGTTGAACTATGCCGGAATCATCGTATCGTTGAGCCGGATTGCCTGGATCGGAGCTTTCATATCTATCTGTATCTGCGCTGTTTTCATCGAAAAAAATAGAGCTTTTTATGCTAAGCTGAGTATCTTATTCGCAATAATGTTTATAACTACACTTACTTTAAATCTAACAGGCCAATCTCTGGTCAGCAACCAAATATCTAATATACTAACTCAAGCCAATGTTGCATTATCAACGGAATACCTGTCACTTGGTTCATATAGAGTTTTCCTTTATCAGAAATTTATATTATTGACATTTAGTGACGTTAAAAACATGTTTTTCGGTGTGGGACCCGATTGCCTGTCATATTATGGTATGGCTTCAGCCGCCGATCTAGAGAGAGTTCCAGTTTTAGCAGGTATAATTTATTCGAACGCTCACAGTGATTTTATTCAATATATGGCTACTATGGGTATTCCTGCACTCGTACTTTATAGCTGTTTCATTGTGACTATATTTTTATCGTGGTCCAAAAAATATCGTATTGCATCACCTGAAAAATGGGGCATCTTTGCTGCGTGGACTGGCTATTTGATACAGTCTGCATTCAATGTGACAAGCGTAGGGGTTATCCCGACATTTTTCATTTTTTCGGCTATCCTTTATACGTCATCAACTAATAGATAGCGAGCCACCTGGTTCTTCCTTCAGACAAAGCTCGGAGCCCGGAGCTTTCAGACTAAGCGGCTTCCCCGATCCGGGGCGTGCTTTGCCCGCCCGATCTTCCGCTTACGTGTGGTCCGCTCTGGGGCGCATCGTTTTTTTACCAAGGTAGAGGTGACTGCGTCTGGATTGTGGCTGTACGGCACAGCGCCCGGCTTCCTGCCAAGCCGCCCGGCAGGAAGAATGACCCGTCGTGATCTCCGATCCCAGTCGTTGCCGTTAGAAAGGGCCTGTTATGACCAATTTCCCCGTCGCTGCCAGTTATCTCCTGTGCGCCCTGCTGGTCCCCGCCGTCTTGCACTTCAAGCTGCTTCCTGCGGTCATCGCCGGGCTCGCCGTGCACGTCCTGACCACCCAGCTTGCCGGCAGACTGCCCAAGCACTGGACCCGGGTGGCGCGGGAGGTGGCCCTGGCGGCGCTGGTCACCGCCGTCATGCTGCTCGTGCTGGGAGCCGGGTTCGGCCTTTGGTCCTTTCTGCGCGGCCACGGCCTGGCCGCGCTGCTGGCGGCCGCGGCCGGGACTCTGGACCGGTTGCGCCAGGTGCTCCCTCCCGACCTCGCCGATTCCATCCCCACCACGGTAGAGGATCTGCGCGAGCAGGTCGCCGTCGTGCTGCGCCAGTACGGCACGGAGATCTCGGTCGTGGGGCTGGAGGGGGTGAAACTCTTCGCCCACATCTTCCTCGGCATGGTCATCGGCGGCATGACCTCCCTGCGCCATTTAAAGGAGAAGGAGCCGTGGCCTCCTCTGGCCGGCGCTCTGCAGCTGAGGATCAGGGCTCTCACCGTCGCCTTCGAGAAGGTCGTCTTTGCCCAGCTGTCCATCTCCCTGCTCAACACCACCCTCACGGCGCTCTTCCTTTTCCTGGTGCTGCCGCTCTTCGGGGTCGTCTTGCCGATGCGCACCGTCCTCATCGTGCTGACCTTTCTGTGCGGTTTGCTCCCCGTGGTCGGCAACCTGGTCTCCAACCTGGTCATCGTGCTGATCAGCCTCGGCATGTCCCCGTCGGTCGGGGCGGCGTCGCTCGCCTTCCTGATTGCGATTCACAAGCTGGAGTATTTCACCAATGCCAAGATCGTTGGGGGTAAGGTGCACGCCAGCGCCTGGGAGTTGCTCTGTTCCATGCTGCTCATGGAGGCCGTGTTTGGCCTGGGTGGACTGGTCGCCGCACCGGTCGTGTATGCCTGGGTCAAGTCGGAACTGAAAGCAAAGGACCTGATCTAAGGCCGCGCCCTTGATGTAGTCTCGGCCTCCTCCTGCCAATCCTGCGGAAACCTGCTAGACTTCAAGGTACCGACAGCACCGATGCTAAATCCCGCAAAAGTGGAGGAACGCTATGGCAAATCCCTTTGTGCATGTAGAACTGATGACGACCGACGTGGGCAAGTCCAAAGAATTCTATCAGAGCCTCTTTAACTGGAAATTGGAGGACGTCCCCGGGATGGATTACACCATTATAAACGTGGGAGAGGGAACCGGCGGCGGCATGATGAAAATCCCCATGCCCGGCATGCCCTCAAGCTGGACGGCCTACGTGCTGGTTGACGACCTGGCTGCCGCCACGGCGAAGGCGAAGTCTTTAGGTGCCACCATTTGCAAAGACATTACGGAGGTTCCCGGCATGGGATCCTTCAGCATCATGGTCGACCCGACCGGCGCGACCCTTGCCATGTGGCAGCCGAAGATGAACGCCTAGCATTTGGCTTGAGCCGGTCCCGGACGCCTGGAAAAATGGCCTGTTTACACAGGCCATTTTTTTGTCCGCGCAGGGCGAACAGCCCGCGCGCGGCACGCCTGAATTATGAATTCCGCGGGCTCACCGGGGCAATTATATGGTAAGCTATGCGGGTACTGGTAAACGTTGCCTTAGCTGTTGAATGCTGCGCTTCGATTGCGCAGCAGGGACGGCACCTACCGACATACTTTGAGATCGCGAGAAATAGGCTTCGGACTGAACAACTGTTCCTTGCCCAGTCCTTTGACGCAGGGAAATTATCTACACTGGAATAAGGCGCTGGCAGCAACCAGCTAACACATCCTCGTGCCGCATTCACGGAAGGCTGAACTATGAGTACTATGCAATCTGACAGCCTGCCAAAATCTTCCGACGCCAGGACCGTGGAAAACGCCCTGAACATCCTGGGAAGCAAGAAGAAAAAGAACCTGCTGGCGCGCATGTTCCCTTTCATGGGGCCTGCCTTCATCGCGAGCGTCGCCTATGTCGACCCGGGCAACTTCGCGACCAATATCCAAGGGGGCGCCCAGTTCGGGTACCTGCTGATCTGGGTCATCGTCGCCAGCAACCTGATGGCGATGCTGATCCAGACCCTCTCCGCGAAGCTCGGCCTGGTCACCGGGCTGAACCTGGCCGAGCACTGCAGGGAACAGTTCCCAAAGCCCGTGGTCGTCACCATGTGGGTCCTGATGGAGGTCGTCGCCATGTCCACGGACCTGGCGGAATTCCTCGGCGCCGCCCTCGGCTTCCAGCTCCTGATGGGGGTGCCGCTCTTCATCGGGGCGCTGCTGACCGGGGTCGCCACCATCCTCATCCTCGGCCTGGAGCGCTTCGGCTTCCGTCCCCTGGAGGCGGTCATCTCCTCCATGGTCGCGATGATCGCGCTCTGCTACCTGGCCGAGACCTTCATCGTCAGGCCGGACTGGGGGCTCGTGCTGCACTACACCTTCGTGCCCCGCTTTTCCGGCGCCGAGAGCGTGTTCCTTGGGTGCGGCATCCTGGGAGCCACCGTCATGCCGCATGCCATCTTCCTGCACTCGGCCCTCATGCAGGGGCGCATCGTGGTCCACGACAAGGCCCGCCTGCAGAGCCTGTACCGCTTCGAGATCGCGGACGTGGTGATCGCCATGGGTGTCGCGAGCTGTGTCAACGCGGCGATGCTGATCATGGCTGCAGCCACCTTCTTCCAGACCGGGCACACCTCCATCGCCACCATAGAGGAGGCCTACCGCACCCTGGAGCCGCTCCTGGGGGGCGCCGCGAAATGGATCTTCGGGTTGTCGCTCCTGGTTTCGGGGCTTTCCTCTTCGGCGGTCGGGACCAGCGCCGGCCAGGTGATCATGCAGGGCTTTCTCAGGCAGCATATCCCGATCTGGGTGCGCCGCCTGGTCACCATGGCACCACCGCTCGTGGTGATCGGCCTCGGGCTCGACCCGACCCGCACCCTGGTGCTGAGCCAGGTGGTACTAAGCTTCGGGCTTCCCTTCGCGATCATCCCGCTCGTGATGTTCACCCGCCGCGCCGACATCATGGGGGAAATGGTCAACCACCGGGTGACGACCGCCGTCGCCGGGTTCATAGCAATCCTCATCGTCGTCCTCAACATCTACCTCATCTACAAGACAGCAGTCCCCGGGTGACCCCATGTTCAAGCATATCCTTGTCCCGATAGATGGTTCCACGTTGGCCGAGGCCGCCTTGCCGGCTGCCGCCTTTCTGGCCGAGAAGCTGGGCGCGCGCGTCACCCTCATGCACGTCGTGGAGCGCAACGCCCCCGACGAGGTGCACGGCCAGCCGCACCTGAAGCATCCGCAGGATGCCGAGCGCTACCTGCGGGAGCTCGCCAAGCGCTCCTTTTCCAAGAAATGCCAGGTCGACTGCCACGTGCACACCAACGAGGTGGATGACGTGGCCGGCAGCATCGTGGCGCACGCGGAGGAGCTGGCGCACGACCTGGTCATCATGTGCTCGCACGGGCGCGGCGCCGCGCTGCACCTGTTTTTGGGGAGCATCGCACAAAGCGTCATCGCGCGCGGGACGCAGCCCGTCCTCATCACCCATCCCGACGAACAGGGGAGGCCGCCCGCCTTCCCCTGCAGGCACATCCTGGTTCCCATGGACAATAACTCCGAGCACGCCCAGGCGCTGCCGGTCGCCAAGGACCTGGCCCGGTCCTGCGGCGCGACCCTGCACCTGGCCGCGGTGATACCGGACCTGGCGACCCTGTCGGGGGACAAGGCGGCCGCGAGCCGGCTTTTGCCCGGGACGACCTCGCGGCTTTTGGAGCTGGCGACCCAGGACGCTCAGCAGTATTTTCAGGAGCTGGAGGATGGCTTGCGGCGGGAGGGGTTCCAGGCGAGCGCGCATGTGCTCAGGGGGGATCCTGCCAATGTCATCGTGGAGGCCGCGGTGCGGGCGAAGATCGATCTGATCGTGCTCGGCACCCACGGCAAGACCGGCATGGACGCCTTCTGGGCCGGGAGCGTGGCGCACAGGATCTGCAGCCAGTCCCGGATCCCGCTTTTGCTGATTCCGGTCGGGAAGACTTAGGCGCAGGCTTTATCGGACTACCGGTTCGCCATCAGATGAGGGCGCAGACCTCGATAAGCCCTTTTTTTAGCGATGCTTCCTGCAAATTGTCGCAGGTCTCGGGAGGGGGGAACTTGCTGTTGTTCGTCTGCACAACGACTATCTTGAAACGTTTCATGTCTTCGACATACACTTCAAGGCAATTAAGTGTGTTATAGGTTCTGTTGATTTTAGTTTGCTCAAGACTTGCCAGAAACCAGCTGTATTTGCCCTTGAAAATCTTGTATTTTTTGGACCATAGACTGTTTTTCCCCCATAACCCTCTGCCTAATTCATCAAGAACGCGGGTAACTGTTGGGGTTAGTGACTTATGTTGGTTTTCTTGCATTTTGCTAATTGGAATATCCGCCGATTCCTGAATAAAGCTTCGCTTAACTAGTATTTCATTAACCCATTCCATTGTTCACCCTGTACCGCCATATCAAAATTAAATTACATAGTATGCGAGTTTCAATACAGCTTTTTGCAGGGAAAGTCAATGGATATCATATTTGCACAGAATCGGGAGGTGCACTCTGGCACTAATTGACTGCCGCTCAACTGAAGTTGTGCGGCAGGTCGATCAGATACAGTATTATGCCTTACCGTTTAATAATTAATATAGTTTCGTAATTTGTTGTTACTCTCTTTGGCATGAATCTGTAACCTGTTGTATCACCCTTTGACACAATCGAGCAGCTTTACTGTTCCACAAGTTTCCAGGTGAGGTCGGGATTATAGGCCTTCATCTTCTTGGCGAGTTGTGCTGTCTTGGGCCCCAAGTTCTTCTGATACACCCTGCCGCGCTGGTTCACCACGAAGGTCATCACCCCGGAAACCCCCCAGCGGCTCGGGTAGGCGACCAGGGCGTGGCCCGCCACCATGTTGCCGTTGATAAGGTAGTTGAATTTCCCGCCGGGCGCGCTTTTCCCCTGCTGCTTCAGGATCTTAAAGAAATAGCCGTGGAAGGGGCGCCGGCCATGTTCGCCGGCCTTGCGCGGCGTCATGTACCCCTCCTCCTTCGCCTTGGCCACCAGCGGTCCGAGCGGACTCTGCTTCTCGCCGGCCGCGGTCGGCCAGTACAGGCCGTCCCTTTTCCCGGGCCTGCTGATCAGGTGCTGGGCGTACTTCGGAATCTGGTCGCCGTCGGGTTCCGGCATGTTGTAGTATTCGCGCTGGGCGTCCGCATAGGCCCTGCAGACGTTGATGGCGAGCAGCTCGTTGTGCCCGATGCGCCGGGTGACTATCTCTTCGCGCCCGGCGACGGTATCGAAGAACCAACGGTCACCCTGCCTGACGAGCGGTATCGGGAAGGGCCACCTCTCGTCGCCGATCTTGACGATAGCCTTGGCATCCCCCTGAAAATCCAGTTCGGTAGCCTCGGCGATCTCGTGGGAAAAATGCTCGAATTCTGCTGCCTGTTCCACCGGGTCTCCCGGCTCCAGCTCTTTTAGGGCCGGCCCGAAGATGGCCCCCAGCGCCGCATGGTCCCTGGCCTGCACCGCCGAGATCAACCCCTGACGGGCCTCCTCGGGGGAAGCGAAGCTGCGCTGGGCCGGCGCTGGCTGAGCGCTGCAGAGCACCGGCAGTGCCCATAGGGTGAGAATCAGGGCGAGGCGTCGGAACAGTCCGAAAGTACGGTCAAAGGTTCTCGGTATAGTTGTCATGTCGTAAAGTTCCTCATGTGATCGGTCGATACTGACGCAGGTTCTGCGACGAAACGAAAGCCCCGCTGCCGGCTAATGTTCCACCCTGGCCGGCGTGGACGGATGGGACGCCGGTGCGGCAGGACGGGGCGCTGCCGGAGCCGGGCGGGATGCCGGTGCTGCCGGCATGACCGGCCGCGGGATGTGGGGGCGCGGTGCCGGCGCGGCGGCCGGAGCAGCCGGACTGGGTGCCGGCGCGGCAGCCCGGGGAATAGGCGCGGCTGATTGGGTCGCAGGAGTCTGGCGCATGCTGCCCCGGCTGGTCTGGCCGCGTTCCCGGTAGGTCGCGGCGTCCTTGCTGGTGCCGTAGCCGCCGTAGCCGGAACGCGAGGCCGGTTGTGTCTGCTGCACGTCGCGGCCCCGGAAGACGTCCCGGGCGCTTGGGCGAGCCTCCGGCGCGGCGCTTGCGGGCGGGCGCTGCGCGGCAGGGGCAGGGGCAGGGGCAGGGGCAGGGGCAGGGGCAGGGGCAGGGGCAGGGGCAGGGGCAGGGGCAGGGGCAGGGGCGGCTGCTGGCGGGCGCTGCGCGCTGGCAGGCGGGCGCTGCTGGCTGGTTGCCGGAGCCCGCTGCGGCTCCGTTCCCGGCGCGCGGGACTGGTCGCGTTGCGGCGGGCGTACCTGCGGCTGAGCGGGGCGCGGCTGCTCGGTGCTTCCCGGGCGGGGCCGCGTCACCCGGCCGGGGGTGGCCGGTCGGCCTGGAAGCGCCTGGCGCCTCTGCACGTCCTGGTGCAGCTGCTGCCGGAAACGGTTGCTGTCGTGCTGCAGCACCCGCCTGTTGGTGCTGATGACCGCCGAGCGCTTGCCGATATAGATGCCGCGCCGGTCCTGGATGTGCGGACGGGACCGGCTGATCCACCCGGTGCCGCGCCAGCCGTGGTAATAGACCCGGTGTCCGCGCCAGTCCATGTCGCGGCTCAGCCAGGCGCCGATGGTGAACCCGACCCCGAAACTGATGAAGCCGTAGGAGGGGCCGCCCGGCTCGTAATACACGACCTGCGGGTCGTATACGGGGACGTAGATGACCTCGGGGGCGGCGGGCACGATCCTGATGTCACCCGCCTCGTCGATGACCTGCTGCTGCGCCGTGGAGTACAGGTTACCCTGGGCCTCGGCATCGGCGCGCAGCGCCTGGATCGAGTCCATGACGTCCTGCGGCTGGTAAAGGTAGGCCTGGCCCAGTTGGACGGTCCAGTCGTATTTCTGGTCCATCATGTAGAGCACGTCCGGGTAATGGGCCACCGCCTTGACGCTCACGTCCCAGGGCTGGTCGTCGATGCGCGCCAATCTGCCGTACTGTCTCACGTAGCGGGCCGCTTCATCGATCTGGTCGACGAAGGTCGCCGCCGGCAGTATCTGGGCAATCAGCGGATCGGGATAGAGCGCGATCGGCGCCAGCAGGTCGTCCAGTTCCTCCGGTGCGAGCAGGTTCTGGTCGGGCTGGTCCGAAGCGCTGTAATAGCCGGGCTCGCTGTCGGCCCAGGCGGCGTGACCACTGGCAAGGGCCAGGAAAACAACAAGAGCCGGTAGTATAAACAGTATCTTTTTCATCGGTATCTCCATGGAGACTGGCTAGGTTACCAGCTTAGTCTAGCAGAAAGTGCGCGCTTAGCAAAGCGGGTGGGGCGATTGACATCAAGGCCGGGCGGAAATGAATACCCTTCGACTCCGCTCAGGGACCAAATCGCTCGCTGAGCGGAGTCGAAGCGCAAATGGACCTGCAAGAATAACTACGCGGTTTCGCGGGGATTGACGTCCGGGGCGGGGCGCTGTGGCGCGCCTTTTTGCGCGCTGCGGAGCTGGAAATCCTGAACCAGGTCGGCGACGGAGATGTAGCGGTTCACTCCGCCGATGGAGCGGTCGACGCCCGTGGTGCGCAGGATGTCCCTGACGGAGGCGTGCGCCTCGGCCACCCGGAACGAGATTCCCTCCAGGCGCAACTGCTCGTCGAGCTGGGCCAGCATGCGGGCGCCTGCCACGTCGATGTAAGGTGAGGTGGAAAGGTCGCAGACCACGAGCCGCACGGGCACGATGGAGGCGCGCACGTTGTCGCGCACGATCTTGTCGATGGCCTCCACGTTGAAATAGAGCAGCGGCGCCTCCACCCGGAACAGGAACAGGCCCGGGAACAGCTCGTTGTCGGGATGGCGCAGCAGGTCGGAGAAGCGCGAGGTGCCGGGAATGCGCCCCAGCGTCGCCACGTGCGGCCGGGCCAGGAAACGGAGCAGAAAGAGGATCGACGCCACCGCCGAGATGGTCACCCCTTTCAGGATGCCGAGCACCAACACGCCGACGAAGGCGACCAGCGCGACGTTGAACTCGATGCGGCTCACGCGCCAGAGCGTCTTGAAGTCGGAGATCTTGATGAACCGGGAGACCGCGACGATGACGACCGCGGCGAGCACCGCCTGCGGCAGGTTCCGCAGCAGCCCGGTCAGGAAGAAGAGCACCAGGGCGAGGCTCAGCGAGGCGAAGAAGAGCGAGAGCGGAGTCCGGGCGCCGGCCCCCTCGTTGACGGCGGACTGCGACAGCCCGCCCGCCACCGGGTAACCCTGCCCAAGGGCCGCCACCAGGTTGGCAGCGCCCAAGCCGAGCAGTTCCTGGCGCGGGTCTATGGAGTAGCCGTGTTTCGCCGCGAAAGTCCGGGCCGCCGCTATGCTTTCCACGTAGGAGAGCAGGAAGCAGGCGAAGGCGAGCTCCAGTATCCCCTCCATGTGCTGCATGCCGACCTTGGGGAAAATGAAGCCGGGAAGCCCCGCCGGGATGGGGCCGACAACCTGGACGCCCTGACCGGCCAGGCCGAAAAACGACACCGCCGCCGTGGAGAGGACCACGACCAGGAGCGCGAAGGGGCGCCGCGGGTAGAAGCGGTCCCCCACGAAAAGAATCAAAAGCGAGCAGACCCCGATCAGCAGCACTATCGGCTGGGTATCCCCCAGTTGGCCGAACAGCAGGGCGCCGCGCTGGAAGAAATGATCGCCGCCGCCCGGGACGCCGAAGAGCTTGGGGAGCTGCGTCACCGCGATGCTGAGCGCCGCTCCCGCCTTGAAGCCGGTCAGGATGGTCTCGGAAATGAAGTTCACGAACGAGCTGAGCCTGAGCGCCCAGGCCAGAAAGCAGAAGAGGGCGACCAGTCCGGCCGTCGCCGCCGCGGTCGCGGCGTAGAGCGCGGGGTCCCCGCCTGCCATGCTCCCGACGACGCTGGCGACCATCACCGAGATCGCCGCCGTGGGGCCTATCGCCAGGTGGCGCGACGATGCGAAGAGCGCATAGACGACCCCGGAGCCGATGTAGCAGTACAGGCCGACCTGCGGGGTGAGTCCCGCCAGGACGGAGTAGGCCATCGCCACGGGGATGGCGTAGGCCGCCAGCGTGATCCCGGCAAAGAGGTCGTGCAAAAGCCGCGGCGAGCGGTATTCCGGGAGCCAGCTCAGAATGGGGAGCAGGCTGGTCAGCCAGTGCTCCGCCGGGCCGCGTCCCGTTCCGGAATTGTTGTGTGAAGACTCTGGCAAGCAGGTATCCCCTTTGCTCTGTCTGGTACTGTCCAGAGCATACCACAGAACCTTGTGGGCAAACCCTGACAATCTGGCTTTTGACTTTTAGGTGGATGTCGTTCCAATGAAGGATGTAGTGAGGTCGGGTGGGATGACAGTGAACTGCACTGGGGCGGTATTAGCCCAAGGAACCTGGGCGAATGATGATTCGCCCCTACGAACCCTGGGCATAATGCACCACACCCAAGGGGTAACTGCAGTCGCTTTGCAGGGAAACTCTTTGCGGGTGGCCAGCTCTGAGATAGTAGCTCGCCGACATCTTGACGGGACTTTGTCTCATGGTAAGGTAGGTTGAGGATTTGAATAGTTAACAGTTTCCAAGGGGGGGCTGTGAAAAAAACAGTGTTGGGCTTTGCTCTGGCCGCTGTATTGCTCGCTGCGAGCGCCGAAACTGCGCTGGCGGCACCGTCTGGTCAAATCTGGATCCCTTCGACCGATACCCAGCCTTATAAGTCGGTTCGTCTGGAAATCGACAACTACGTCAGGGCCTCCGGCAGCAAGGATTCCGCCAATCCCGGGGCCAGGGACCCGAACACGGTGGACGTCGGAATAACAGCCGGTGTGCTCCCCTTCAAGGCGCTCCGGATGGAAATAGGCTTTGACTATGTCGTCACCGCCAACGATCCCAACGACCAGCATCCCTGGAGCGGAAACATCAAGCTCGCCACTCCAGAGGAGTCCCTCTTTAGTTTCTCGCCGTCGCTCGCGGTCGGACTGTACAACGCCAGGCCGGTAAAGGATATCGCCACCAGGGACGCTCCCAGCGTCACCTCCGGCCAGAATATCGTCTACGGGCTGGTCGCCAAGACCCTGCCGGCCCTGGGTCCCCTGCCTTCCCTGGGACGCTTCTCCGCCGGCTACTATCGCGGCGCCAAGAGGGCCCTGGTGGACGACCCCGACCCGGCCCGGGCCAAGCCCGCCAACGACGGAGTGCTGCTTTCCTGGGACCGCGTCATAAAGGAGATTTCCGATAAGCTCTGGCTAGGGGTGGATTACCAGGGGGGCGACAACGTGGACGGCAGTTACAGCTTCGGGTTCGCCTGGAATTTCACCCCGAAGGTTTCGATCCTGATCGGCTATGACATCTATACCCGGAAAAACCAGGCGGGTGGCAACACCTTGACGAGCCAGATGGACATATCCTTTCCCTGAGCTCCGGGCGGGAGAAGCCTGCGCTCGGTTGGGTTATCGTTCCCACGCAGGAGCGTGGGAACGATGGTTTCCCGGTGGGGCTCGAGTCCCCCCTCCCGAGAGTCCCCAAGCCTTCCCCGTCTAACGCGCCGCCCCCAGGGCATCCAGCGCCAGGTTGAGCTCCAGCACATTCACCCTCGGGTCCCCCAGGAACCCGAGCTGACGCTCCTCGGTATGGGCGGCGACCAGTTTTCCGAGCTCCGCCAGGCCGATGCCGCGCGCCTTGGCGACCCTGGGGAGCTGCAGTTGCGCAGACTCCGGAGTTATGTGCGGATCGAGCCCGCTTGCCGAGGCTTCCACCAGGTCGGCCGGGATGCTCCCGGTGACCCCGGTATCGCGCAGGACCTTGACCCGGTCCGCCACCGCCTTCAGGAAATCGGGGTTGGTGGGGCCCGAGTTTGAGCCGCCGGAACCCATCGGGTTGTAGCCGAAGTCGGTGCTGGCCGAGGGGCGGCCCCAGAAGAACTTGGCTTCCGTAAAGGGCTGGCCGATCAGCGTGGAGCCGATCGCGCGGTCGCTCTTATCAACGATAAAGCTCCCTGCCGCCTGCTTCGGGAAGGCGACCATGGCGACACCGGTGACGACGGCCGGGTAGACCCCGCCGCAGATGATGGTGAACAGGACGAGCATCAAAATGGCTGGTCGAATCTCTTTCATTTTGTTCCTCCGGTGCGGGTGCTCACTCGGAACATCCGTCACAGCGTGTACCTCCCTCCCCCCTGGCGGGGGAGGGTCGGGGTGAGGGGGAGAGCGCCATGCAGTACTTCGTTGGCGGCTTTATTGTCATTACGCTTCGTTACGCGAACATCCCCACCACCAGGTCGATTGCCTTGATCCCGACAAAGGGAGCGATCATCCCGCCCACCCCGTAGATCAGCAAGTTGTGGATCAGAAGCTTCTCGGCCGGCATCGGCTTGAACTTGGTCCCCCTGAGCGCGAGCGGCACCAGCATCGGGATGATGACGGCGTTGAAGATCACCGCCGAAAGGATGGCGCTCATCGGGGTCGCCAGGTGCATCACGTTCAGTACGCCCAGCTGCGGGTAGATGGAGAGCAGCATCGCCGGGATGATGGCGAAGTACTTGGCGATGTCGTTGGAGATGCTGAAGGTGGTCAGGTTCCCCCGGGTCATCAGGATCTGCTTTCCCACCTCGACGATGTCGAGGAGCTTGGTCGGGTTGGAGTCCAGGTCGATGATGTTGGCCGCCTCGCGGGCCGGCTGGGTGCCGGTGTTCATGGCGACCGCCACGTCGGCCTGGGCGAGCGCCGGGGCGTCGTTGGTGCCGTCGCCGGTCATCGCCACCATGAAGCCAGCCTCCTGGTAATCCTTGATCAGCTTCAGCTTGTCCTCGGGCTTGGCCTGGGCCAGGAAGTCGTCCACCTGCGCCTCGGCCGCGATCGCCGCCGCGGTGAGCGGGTTGTCGCCGGTGATCATGACGGTCTTGATACCCATGCTCCTTAGCTGCAGGAAGCGCTCCTGGATGCCGGTCTTGATGATGTCCTTCAGGTTGATGACGCCGTAGATCTCGGCGTCGCAGCAGACCACCAGCGGCGTCGCGCCGCCCCGGGCGATCCGGTCCACCGCGTCCGAGAGCTCCGCGGGGATGGATTTGGCGCCGAGGGTCTTCACGAAGGCGACCGTCGAGTCCGCGGCACCCTTGCGGTACTTTTTGCCTCCCGTATTCACCCCGGAGAGCCTGGTGTCCGCCGAGAATGCTATGTTCTCCGCGTCGGCGGGGAGGCTTTCTTGAGTCATGCCGTACTTCTTCCGGGCCAGCACTACGATGCTCCTTCCCTCGGGGGTCTCGTCGCAAAGCGACGCGATCAGCGCCGCCTCGGCGAGCTCCCGCTCGGAGTGGCCACCGACCGGGACGAACTCCACCGCCTCGCGGTTGCCCAGGGTGATGGTGCCGGTCTTGTCCAAGAGCAGCACATTCACGTCGCCCGCGGCCTCGATGGCGCGTCCGGAGAGGGCGATCACGTTCTTTTGGAACAGGCGGTCCATGCCGGCGATGCCGATGGCGGGCAAAAGGGCCGCGATGGTGGTGGGCGCCAGGCAGACGAAGAGGGCGACCAGGATGGTGAGCGACACCGGCACGCCGTGACCCGCCGCCTTAACGGAATAGATGGAGAGCGGGCTTATGTTGATGCAGACCAGGAGAAAGACCAGGGTGAGCGCGATCAGGAGCACCTCGAGCGCGACCTCGTTGGGGGTCTTGCGCCGCTTGGCACCCTCGATGAGGCCGATCATCCGGTCCAGGAAGGTCTCGCCCGGGTTGGCGGTGATCCTCACGATGATGGCGTTGGCGATCACCTCCGTGCCGCCGGTGACGGCCGAGCGGTCGCCACCCGACTCGCGCACCACCGGTGCCGACTCGCCGGTCACCGCCGACTCGTTCACCAGGGCCGCTCCCGCCACCACGTCGCCGTCGCCTGCCACCATCTCCGGCGCCTCGACCAGGATATAATCCCCTTTTCTGAGTGTCTCGGCGGGGACGGTCTCGAAGGGGGAGCCGAACTCCGGCTTTTTCAGGCGCTTGGCGGACACCTCCGTGCGGCTTTTGCGTAAGCTCGCGGCGCGTGCCTTGCCGCGCCCCTCGGCGAGAGCCTCGGCGAAGGTGGCGAAGATGACGGTGAGCCAGAGCCAGACCGAGACGAGCCCGGTGAACCAGGCAGGCTCCAGATTGGCGCCGGTGAGCGACATGATGAAGGTGCAAAGCGTGATGAGGCTGGCGATCTCGACGCAGAGCATGACCGGGTTGCGCCAGAGCTCCCTCGGGTCGAGCTTCTTGAAGGAATCTATCAGGGCGGGTCCCATGATCCGCTTGTCAAACATGGAGATCGGTTCGGCGGAATGCTTCGACATGGCTAGTTACCCCCCAGCATGGTGATCTGTTCGACGATCGGCCCCAGTGACAGTGCCGGGAAAAAGGTGAGCGCTCCCACGATCAGGATCACCAGCCCGAGCCAGAGGGCGAACGGCACCTTGTCGGTGGGGAGGGTCCCGAGGCTGGGCGGCACGTACTTCTTGCCCGCGAGCGATCCCGCCATGGCGAGCGAGGCGATGATCGGGGCGAAGCGCCCGAGGCACATGGCCGCCGCGCCGGTCAGGTTGTAGAAGACCGTGTTGCCGTTCAGCCCCGCGAAGGCCGAACCGTTGTTGTTGGACATGGAGGCATAGGCGTAGATCACCTCGGTGAGACCGTGGGCACCCGGGTTGGCCATGGAGGAAACCGCAGAGGGGACCAGCATGGCGAGGGAGCTGAACACCAGGACCAGGATCCCGGAACTGAGCACCGTGATGATGGACATCCACATCTCGCGCACCTCGATCTTCTTGCCGAGGAACTCGGGCGTGCGCCCGATCATGAGCCCCGCGATGAACACCGCGATCACCACGAAGGCGAGCATGGTGTAGAGCCCGGTGCCGACGCCCCCGAAGATCACCTCGGAGAGCAGGATCAGGGAGAGCGGGACCATGCCGCCCAAAGGCGTCAGGGAGTCGTGCATGGCGTTCACCGCGCCGCAGGAGGTGCCGGTGGTGGCGGTGGCGAAGAGTGTCGTCCCCGCCAGTCCGAAGCGGGTTTCCTTTCCTTCCATGTTGATGCCGTGCACCCCGAGTTTCGCCACCAGCGGATTGCCGCTCGACTCGGCCCAGTACAGCGTCCCGATCGCCAGGACCAGGATGGCGAGCATGACCGCCAGAAGCGCCCAGCCCTGGCGCTGGTTACCCGCCATGCGGCCGAAGCTGTAGGTAAGACCGCCGCTTATCAGCAGGATCAGGAACACCTCAACCAGGTTGGAGAGCGGGGTGGGGTTTTCGTAGGGGTGCGCCGAGTTGGCGTTGAAGAAGCCGCCGCCGTTGGTCCCCAGTTCCTTGATCGCCTCCTGGGAGGCGACCGGCCCCATCGGCACGGAGACCTCCTTCACCTTCACGCTCTCGGTCAGCGCGTTTCCCTTGGCGTCCTTGAGCGCGTTACCCTTGTCGTCCAGCTTCGGCTTGTCGTAGCTCGTTTCCTGAAGCAGCGGCACCGTCTTGTAGGGGCTGAAGTTCTGGATCACCCCCTGGGAAACCAGGAAGATGGCGAAGACCAGCGACAGCGGCAGCAGGATGTAGAGGGTGCCGCGGGTGAGGTCCACCCAGAAGTTGCCGATGTCAGAGGTCCGGCGCCGCACCAGTCCCCGGATCAGGGCGATGGCGATGGTCATCCCGGTGGCCGCCGAGACGAAGTTGTGCACGGCGAAGCCGAACATCTGGGTGAAGTAGCTCGCGGCCGATTCCCCCGAGTAGTTCTGCCAGTTGGTGTTGGTGACGAAGCTGATGGCGGTGTTGAGTGCCAGGTGCCAGGAGAACGCCGGGAACTTCTGAGGGTTGAGCGGCAGTATCCCTTGCAAAAGCAGCATGGCGAAGAGCGCCACGGCGCAGGCGATGTTGAAGAGGACCACCGCCCAGGCGTAGCGCTGCCACCCCATTTCCTCGTCCTTGTTGACCCCGCAGATCCGGTACAGCAGGTTCTCCAGCGGCACGAGAACCGGCGACAGGAAGCTTCGCTCCCCCCCGTACACCTTTGCCATGAAGATGCCGACCGGCTTCACCATGACGAGGAGCACGACAAAAAAGAGGGTGGTTTCCAGCCATTCATACATGTTCATGATGTCTCTCCGTAGTTTAAATAGCACAGCTTTCGACTGGTCTGACAGAGCCGCACCTTTTGTCTGAGACCATTGGTCTCCTGAGACTAGTGTTTCGGTTTGAAGCGCGTCGTGATGAGGCAGGCGGTCGTTCCCTTGAGGGCGAGATACCCGGGCTCGACAAAACCTTCGACCACTTCGCCCTCGAAATAGTAATCGCCCAGCGTGCCGATCACCTTCACCTTGCCGCTGGCGGTGGAAAGGCCGGAAATGTCCGGCGGGTATTCCCGGTTCACGGTCAGCAGGTCGCCCACCTTGATGGCGCTCCTGACATCCGCCGTGCCGCTGTGGAACAGGTGCACCTTCGCTCCGACCCTCATGACCTCCTGGTCTTTCAGGTAGGTGGGTTCTTCCACCGAGGGGGGGTAGGAAACGGCCAGCACAGGAGTCGCCAGCAAAAGCGGCATTGCGAGTACCAGGAACCTGATTGTTTTCATGGCCATACCTCCTGTAGGTGACACTCCAATGGTGGAAGCAACCGCTTCCCTGATTTCAACTTATGCCTCTCAACCTTAAAACGGTGTCAAGATGCGGTCCAAAGGCATTAAGAAATCATTAAGGGGTCAAATAACACTCCGCACCGGTAACTTATAAAGCTTTAACCAATGCTACCACACTGCTGCTACTATGCCGCATCCAACGTGTGAAATTATTGAGGAATTGATGCGCCCTTAATGCTTTTGCCAGGCATCTTAATACCTTCTTAATGCCGAAGGGGATAACCTTATGATCAGAAGAACTCGTGGGAAAGGGGGGAGGAAATGAAAGATTTTACGCTAAGTGACGAGCAGCTGGTGGGTAACGAAGCCCTGGACGCGCAGCACAGTGCGATTTTTAGCAATATGGCAAAAGTCTACGGGTTTCTTTTGCACGATAAAAAGGATCAGGAATTGCTCGATTCGCTCGACAAGCTCGATACCTACTGCAAGCTGCATTTCTTTGACGAAGAAAAGGTTATGTCGGAGCTGGATTTCCCGAGGATTGAGGAGCACAAGGCACAGCATGTGCTGTTTGTCAGGCACCTGGAGGTTTTTATGGGGAGGTGCCAGGAGATGAACTGCGCGGAGAACATCGATGCGCTAAATTTCCTGAAAGGATGGTTTCTTGAGCACAACATGGCGTTCGACAAGGCATACGCCGGGCACAGGAACGGGCTTCCTAAGGGTTAACCTTAAAAAAAACCGGAGGGAGGTTTTGGCAGTCAGGTCCGTTCTCTCAAGGCCCGCGGTGCAGGATCATCAGGATCAGCCGCACCAGGCCGAAGACGACCGCCGAAAGGGCGAGCCCGACCAGGAGCGCGCTATTCAGGTGCCGCTTCCAGGGAACCGGCCTCTGCAGACGGTGGCAGCGCCCGGTCAACTGCACCGCTTCCGGGTGGTCCAGCTCCTTTTGCATTGCCGCGGCACTGGGGTAGCGTTTCCCGGGGTCGCGCTCCATGGCGTGCAGCACGATCTCCTCGGCCTGTTCCGACAGCTCGCGGTTTTGCTGGCGCGGGGCCATCGGGTCGCCGGTGACCCTGGCGTTCATGGCCGCGAATACGTCCCCGCTCTCACCGGCAAAGGGGATCGCTCCGGTTACCATCTCGTACAGCAGCGCTCCCAGAGTGTAGAGGTCGGTACGCTGGTCGCCGCGCCTTCCCTTGACCTGTTCGGGGGCCATGTATTCCGGGGTCCCCATGGCCGGCGTGAAACCGGCGAAGGTGAAGCGCCTGCCGGTGGACTTGGCGATGCCGAAGTCCAGGATCCGGATGGTCCCGTCGAAAAGAATCATGATGTTCTGGGGCTTCAGGTCGCGATGGATGACGCCGTGCTCGTGCATGTGGGTCAGCGCCTGGCACACCCGACTGGCGAGTATGAGCGCGTCTTGTTCCGGCAGGGGGCGCACGCTTTTCATCAGGTGGCCGAGCGTGTAGCCTTGCAGGTACTCGGTCACGATGTAGGGGCGGCTGCGCACCTCTACCGGGATGAATTTCAGAATGTAGGGGTGGTCGAGTCCGAGCCCGATCTTTTCCTCGCGCAGGAAGCGCGAATAGAAACCGGGGTCGCTCTCGAACTGCATGAACGGCACCTTCAGCGCCACGTCGGTCCCGGTAAAGAGATCGGTCGCCTTGAAGATGGTCGCCATACCGCTTTTGCTGATGGTCTCGGTCAGCAAGAAACGCTCGTCGAGGGTCTGCCCCGGCTGGAGGTCGTAGCCGGCAGGTTTGGGCGGCACCAAGGAGGTCGGGGCGCCGGCGTCGCCGGTCGTCCTGTCCACCTCCCGGATGTTGATGACCTGGATGGATAGGTTGTCCTCGGCGCCGCGGCTCTCGGCAAGCGCCACCAGCTGGCGGCAGGCCTGGGCCGGCGAGAGTCGCGACACGGTATCGGCTATCTCCGCGTCGCTTACCTGCAGGTAGAGACCGTCCGAGCAGAGTACGACCCGGTCTCCCGGGAGCACTGCAGTTGGCTTCAGATCGACCCGGATCTGTGCATCCTGCCCGACGCAGCTGGTCAGGGCCGAGCGATGCATGCTGGTCCTGGCATCCTGTGCGCTGATCAGGCCAAGTTTCTGCTGCATCCCAGCGTAGGAATGGTCCGTGGTGAGCTGTCTGATCTCGCCCTTTCTGACCAGATAGACCCGGGAGTCACCGACGTTGCCGACCACGATCTCCTGGTGGCGCAGCAGCACCAGGCAGAGGGTGGTCGCCATCCTGCGCCTGTCAGAGTTTTCCTTCCCCTTGTCATAGACGGCCAGGTTGGCAGCCTGGAACATCCGCGTCATGAGGCTCTGCGCGGACTGTTCCACCCCCGCTTCCTGGAAGGAGGCGAGGCAGGTCTCCACAGCCAACCGGCTCGCAACCGCGCCGAGGTTCACCCCCCCGATCCCGTCGGCAAGAGCCGCGACCGCTCCCTGCGATACCTTCTCCTGGAGGGTCTGCGGCTGCCAGAAGCCGACGCAGTCCTCGTTGCTTTCGCGCACGGTTCCCGGAGATGACAGCTCAGCGTAGCTAAGTTCCATGAATTACCTATAGCACGTCTTTGGGAAATGTGTCGTTTCATCGCATGAGTCAATCCGGTCGTACCGGTCGGCGCAACCTCCGGCTAGGAACTGGGCAGCAGCCCGGATCCCCCACGCATTGTCGGAGAGGCTGAAGACCGGCACCTCTCCGCGCCCGTAGGGAGGCGGAGCGACGGTCGTGGCATAAGGCGGGAGCGCCTCGCGCCCGGGGCAGAGCGGCGGGGCGTCGGCAAAGTCCTCACCCTGGTAGAGTCCGGTTTCGGGGCAGAATAGGTAGATTTTCATAGTGAATACTCCGCGGGCGCAAAAATAGCTGGGTTTCCAGGTATCACCATACGCTCGACGGCATAAAGACGGTGTTAAGATGCAGACCAAAGGCATTAAGATGGCATTAAGACGCACGATAGAGGGGAAAAATTCGGCCCGCGTGGATCGGGACCATCTTGACGGATTCTTGGCAGATTCCGGCCACATCTTAACACCATTTTAAGGTCAGAAGTACTAGGCTGAACATAGCGGGAAACCGAACACGGAAGATAAATTTCTTAACAAAAGGGGGATTCCTTAGATGAGATTTTTATTGATGATGCTGACCACCTGGTTCCTGGGTGCCACCCTCACCGGCAGCTGTATCCTGTTGCTGGGTGCACTGCTCACTCCATAACAAGGAGTAAGCAGGTAAGTAGGAGGATACCCTTTTAGGTGAGATTTACCATCCTTGCGCGTGCGAGCTAGCCCATCTTTCCCCTGCAGAAGTTCTCCCACTGGATACTGCACAACCAGACCTCCACCGCGATCCAGCGCTGCCTGCAATAGGAAGGGATCAAAACGATGGTCCTGCCGGTGCGGATTAAGCTCTGAAGCCTTGGGAGCGTCCGCCAACCGCTCTCGCACACCCTGTAGCCCCCGCATTAAACCCCTCTTTAACGCGCTTTTTTCCCTTTTTTACGTTTTCTTAATGCATTCCAGCCACCTTTTAACGCCGCCTTAATGTAGATGCCGCTAGACTGATAATCACACAGCTACGGGTTCAGCCCTTTGGCAAGGTCAGGCTGGAGATCGGCACTGGCCGGGTCGACTGATGCACCCGCTAGTTCAATGTGGAGTCCACGGAAGTTCCAATGACAGGGGGAAACAAATCATGAAACTTATAGAAGCCGTCATTAAATCGGTCAAGCTGGATGAGGTCGAAGCAGCTCTGGCAAACTTAGGGATCGACGATTTCATGGAAAGCGCAATCCTTTGCCATGGCAGCCAGAAGGGGCAGGCCATGGCCTATCGGGGCGCCGAGTACTGCAGCAGCTTCGTCGAGAAAATCAAGCTGGAAGTGATAGCCGCCGACGACTCGGTGGGGGTAATCACCGAGGCCATCGGCACTATCGCCAAGACTGAGCGCAGAGAGGATTGCCGGATCTACGTGCTGCCATTCGTTGAAGCACTCTGAAAAAGCAGTAGTATGGTTAATTGAAGCTAAGTGTCACCGCTTCAGCTTCTGGACTTGATCCGCAAATGGGAAAGGGAACGACCATGAAAAATATACTGCTCAACGAGGTGCATCTGGTGGGTGACGAGCTGCTGGACGCTCAGCACAAAGTGATTTTGAGCTATATGGCCAAATTACGTGCGAATTTTCTCGTGGAAAAAAAGGATAAGGACTTGTACGAGTTGATGGACAGGCTCGATGCTTTCTGCAGGCTTCATCTTTGGGATGAAGAAAAGGTGATGGATGAGATGAATTTTCCCGAAATTGAGGATCACAAGGCTCAACACGCCTTGTTTCTCATGCACCTGGAAAATTTCACCGGAAGGTTGGAGGAGTTGAACCTCGCGAAAAAAATCGATGAACTCAATTTCCTTAAAGCATGGTTCCTGGAGCACATTGAGCAATTCGACAGGAAATATGCCGAGTTTTATAAGACGCTGAGCTGATGACTCACCGTGGTTCGCTGATTTTCGGAAAAAACCATACTCCCCGTCCTTTGGGATACGGCATTTTTTGTCAACTCTAACGGGCTCGAAACTGCAACGGAAGTTCGCCATTCAAGCTGTTATATGATACACGATAGATACCTGAACAAGAATGGCACTCCGACAGTCACAAGGCAATCATGAGAGAAGACGAAACGCGACCTTCCCCCGAGACGCTGCTGAAAGTCGCCCATGCCGAGGAGGCCGAGAGCGGGCGGGCAAAACTGAAGATTTTCCTGGGCTATGCCGCGGGGGTCGGCAAGACCTACGCCATGCTGGAGGCCGCCGGGCAGCGCCTGCGCGACGGCCGGGACGTGGTGGCCGCCTATGTCGAGTCGCACGGCAGAACCGAGACCGACCTGCTCCTGGAGGGGCTTGAGCTGGTGCCGCGCGCCCGGGTCGAGTACCAGGGTGTGCAGCTCCAGGAGATGGATCTCGACGCGGTGCTCGCCCGCCGGCCCGAGATCGCGCTGGTTGACGAACTCGCCCACACCAACGCCCCGGGCTCGCGCCACGAGAAGCGCTGGCAGGACGTTGAGGAGCTCCTCGCCGCGGGAATAGATGTCTACACGACGGTCAACATCCAGCACTTCGAGAGCCTGAACGACCTGGTCGCCCAGATCACCGGGGTGGTGGTCCGTGAGACCGTTCCCGATTCCCTGCTCGATCTCGCGGTAGAGATCCGCCTGGTCGACATCCCGCCCGAGGACCTACTGCAGCGGCTCCAGGAGGGGAAGATCTACATCCCGGAGCAGGCAGCACTCGCCGCCGAGAAGTTCTTCAAGCCCGGGAACCTGATGGCGCTGCGTGAGCTGTCGCTACGCCGCGCCGCCTCCCGGGTCGACGACCAGATGCGGGCCTACATGGAGTCGCGCTCCATCGCCGGGCCCTGGCCGGTCTCGGAAAAGCTCCTGGTCTGCGTGAGCGGCAGCCCTTACAGCGAGCGGCTGATCCGCACCACCCGCAGGCTTGCCGACGAGATGAAGGCCCCCTGGCATACCGTGTATATCGAGACTCCGGGAAGCGGCCGGCACGAAAGGGAGAACCGGGAACAGGTCTGGCGCGACCTGCGTCTGGCCGAGAGCCTCGGAGCCCTGGTGGCAAGCGTTACGGGAAGTTCGGTTGCCGAGACCATCATCGACTATTGCCTTAAGAACAACATCACCAAGATCGTGGTCGGCAAGCCCGCCAAGCCGCGCTGGCGCGAGTTCCTGCGTCAGCCGCTGGTGGACCAGATCATCCGCCTCTCGGGCACCATCGACGTCTACGTCGTGAGCATTGACAGCGCGGAGCGCCGCGGCGTCAAGCCCGGTCCTGCTGTGGCGCGGCAGCAAAAGCCGGCCGGCCTGTGGGTGGCGTACCTTAAAAGCGTGGTGCTGGTGCTGGCGACCACGCTGATCTGCCAGCCGGCCCATCGCTTTTTGGGTCCCACCAACCTGGTCATGATCTATCTTCTGGCGGTCGTGCTGGCGGCAACCCGGCTCGGGCGCAGGCCGGCGGTGCTGACCGCCTTTCTGAGCGTCCTTGCCTTCGACTTCTTCCTGGTGCCGCCGCGCTTCTCCTTGGCGGTGTCCGACTCCGAATATCTGGTCACCTTTGCCGCGCTCTTCACGGTCGGCGTGGTGATCAGCACGCTGGTGTCCCAGGCCCGCGAGCGGGCGGAGGCGATCCGGGTGCGCGAGGTCCAGACGGCGAGCCTCTATTACCTGAGCCGCGACCTGACGGTGGCCTCCGATCAGCAAGGCATCCTGGCCGCGGTGGTGCGGAACATCGAGGAAAGCCTCCATGCGCGCCTCGCGGTGCTGCTCCCGGAGGGCGAGCGCCTGCAGGTGAGGGGGGCCAGCAGCGATCTGGCCCTGGGGGTGAAGGAGCTTGCGGTCGCCGACTGGGCCTTCAGGAACCGCTCCCTGGCCGGCCGGGGGACCGAGACCCTCGGCTCGGCACGGCTCCTCTACCTGCCGCTGCAGACGACCGGGGAGGTGCTCGGCATCCTCGGGGTGGAACTTGCCGACGAGTCCGACTACGCCTCGCCGCAAAGCCGTATGCTGCTCCAGGCCTTCGCCACCCAGGCTGCCCTGGCGATCGACCGGGTGCACCTGGGCAAGCAGGCCGAGCAGGCCCAGATCCTCCAGGCCCGGGAGAGCCTGGAGCGGGCGCTTTTGAACTCGGTTTCCCACGACCTGCGCACTCCGCTGGTCTCCATCACGGGCGCCCTGGGAGCGCTGCGGGACGCGGCGAACCACCTGTCGGACCAGTCCCGCAGCGAACTGCTCGATGCAGCCTGGGAGGAGGCCGGAAGGCTGAACCGCTTCGTCGGCAACCTGCTCGACATGACCCGCCTGGAGGCTGGAGCCCTGAAGCTAAAACTGACCCCCTGCGACGTCCAGGACCTGGTCGGCTGCGCGCTGGTGGCGCTGGAATCGCAGATCGGCGCCCGGGGCGTGGAGGTCCGGCTCCCTGCCGACCTGCCGGAGGTCAGGATGGACATGGTCCTGATGACGCAGGTGCTGGTGAACCTGGTCGACAACGCCCTGAAGTACGCGCCAAGCGAAAGCGGCATCGAGATCGCCGCGCAGGTGGCCGACGGCCACCTGGAACTTGCCGTCGCCGACCGCGGACCGGGCGTCTCTCCGGCGAACCTGGGGAAGATCTTCGACAAGTTCTACCGGGTCCCGGTCCCCGAGGGTGCGGGCGGTACCGGGCTCGGGCTCTCCATCTGCAGGGGGATCGTGCAGGCGCACGGCGGGAGCATCAGCGCGGAAAACCGCGAGGGGGGCGGCCTGCGCGTGATCGTGACGCTTCCGGTGGGAGAATCCGGGATGTGAGGTATTTTTTTGCCATATGATGGCGCATGTGCTATCGTTCTTCATGGATAAGCAAAATTTAAGCAATCCCAATAATGTCTCTTTCAATAAATTGTTGGCGCTTTGCCGATCATATTTCGGTGAGCCACGAGTTTCCGGAAGTCATCATATTTTCAAAACCCCCTGGCAGGGCGATCCAAGAGTAACCTCCAGAAAGACGGCAAAATGGCAAAACCGTATCAGGTGCTACAAGTGCTAAGGGCAATAGAAAAATTGGAGATGCGAGATGAAACATGATGGGAAAAGATACACCTATCGGATCGAATGGTCGGATGCAGATCAAGCTCACCTGGCGCGCTGCCTTGAGTTTCCTTCGCTTGCAGCCCATGGCAGTACCCCGGAAAAGGCATTGGCGGAAATCGAGTTCGTTGTATCTGAGTCTCTTCGCTGGATGGAAGAGGAAGGCGAACCTATTCCAGAGCCTCTGGGTTCAAGACGTTTCAAAGGGAACATAACGCTACGGGTTCCGCCTGATGTGCACCGTCGTTTAGCGATCCTTTCGGCAGAACAAGGGGTCTCGATTAATCAGTTGGTGCTTTCCCGCTTGCAGGCTTGATCGGGGGCGGGTTTAGTCGGTAGTCTTTATGACTTCTTAACGCCTTCTCCGACCATCTTGACACCATCTTTAGGCGGAAGGCGATATGGTGATATCCAGGTACAACAGAAATCTAACTACACCTGGGAGTGTCACCATGAAAATCTATCTCTTCAGCTCAGAAACTGGCATCTACCAGGGTGAGGATTTCGCCGATGCCATGCCGATGAAACCCGGTTGCCACCTGATCCCGCCTGACGCAACGACCATCGCTCCCCCCGCCTGCGGGCGAGGGGAGACCCCGGTCTTCGACGCTGCACTTGAGCGCTGGGAAGTCCGTCGCTTCCCTGCCGCACCATCCAACTGCCAGCCCGATCAAAAACGAACTGACCAGCACGATCAGAAACGCCAGGTCAGCGCGGCCTTGACCCGATAATCGGGGACCAGCTGCAGGGCGCTGTTATCGCTCACCACGGGGAACTCCGCGCCCAGTTCGGCACTGATCCGCTCCTTCCAGGTGAAGGAGAGCTCCGGGCCCAGGAACACGGAGGTCATGCCGGTGTCCTCGGCCGTGGCGCCGGCGAGATCGTCCTTCCCCTTGACCTCGCCGGAGGCCGCGAGCAGCAGCCCCAGGGTTCCCTGATGGGAGAGCCAGAGGTAGCCACCCGGCTTGAAATGCCAGCTCAGGTCATTGGCGTAGCGGTAGTCGACGTCTCCGCGGCTGCGGATGTTGTACTGCACGGCGCCCGAGACGAAGAGCCGCTGCCAGCTGGCGAACAGGCCGGTCCCGATGATGCCGTCGAAAGACCCGCTGCCAAGGGCCAGGTCATGGCCGTGTATCCCGGACGCCGGCACGCCGGGAGCCGGTTCCGTTTCCGCAAGTTCCTCCTTGATCCGGTCGCTGCTCCCGGTGGGGAACTTCACCCCGCCGACCAGATCCCAGACAAAGATCGTCTCTTCCGTTGCGTGCTCGTAGGCTCGGTAATGGGCCAGCAGGGAAAGGTCGCCGAGACCCGACTCGGTGCCACGGTCGATGCTCCCCGTATCGGTTGGGCGCCTGAAGGAGCGCTGGATGTACGGTATGTTTACCTGCAGGCCCAGCCGCTCGCCGAACTGATACCCGACAATGAACTGTGTGATGCTGCTGTCGAGCGACTGGTTCGCGGGATTGTCCACCTTGCGCCCGTCCTGCTGCATGGTGCCGAAGTGGGTGAACTGCTCAAACAGGGCGACATTGAACCCGGGGTTGCTGGATTTAGCCTCAAGCGAGCGGTAGACGGCGCAGAGGTCACAGGCCAAGGCAGAGCTTCCTGTCAGGGCCAGCACGGTCCACGCGGTGGCAAGATTCAATATGAGATGGTTTCTCATCGTACACCTCTAGATCTACAAAGAAGATAGTTGATATTTCACGTAGCCAACTTGACGCTGGCCTGTCGACAAAGCTCTGCTGTGAAAGGGTCGATCAGTGAGTATTCATCCAGTGACACGGAGCGTTAGCCAGGATATGGAGCTAATAATCCGACATCTGTTGCGTTTTTCGCAGGGTTTTGTCGTGGCGGTAAGATTCCTAATCCCACGCACATGCAATCTCCAGGGTGTTATATCCCTAGCACACATGCATGGCTCAGCAATAGATGTGCCACATCTGGTTTTAGTTCAATCGATGCGGAAATAATTGTCGTTAAGAGTGATGGGGGACTTCAGGTTGCCGAACAACGAGGTTCTTTTCGGGGAGCCTTGGGGCGTCGATTCGTGCACTTCCAGCGGGAGCCAGCGCGCGGAGTCGATGACATAGCGGTACAGCGTCTGGACGCCGGGTAGGAAGTTGTCGTCGGCGAGGACTTCGATGGAGACCCGGCCCGGCGCCTCGGAGAGTCCGATTGCGCCGCGCCTGCGGTCGCTCAGGCTGCGACGCAGGTTGCTCAGTAACAGTCCGAAATCGGACTGGTCGATGCGCTGACCCGAACCGGAGGCCAGCATGGCGTTGTCTGGCGCGAGGTGCAGCGTCACGAAGCCGGTCCAGCCGCCGGGCCGCAGGGTGACTTTGCCGCCCCGGTCCGGATACACCAGGACGGTCCCCGGCTGGGGGGATTGCATGTCGATGCGCAGCTGATTGGGCTTCCTGAAGGTATAGAGGAACCGTTTCGACTCCAGGTATTTCCCTTTGCGGTACTCGCGCACTTCCATCTCGGTCTGGTAACTCTCAACCTTCGCATAGGCGGCATCGAGCCGCGCCAGTATCCCGGTCAATTCGGGCTGCTTCTGAATCGGGGACTCCGCCCTGACTTCGGGGGCACAACACAAAAATGCCAATGCCAGGAAAATCCTGATGGTCGGCTTATGCGGGAAGCAGTTGCTCTGTAGGAAACTCACGAGTGAATCCTTGGACGCATATGAGAGTAAAAGGGGAGGGTGCCGCAACGACTCTACCTGACTTGACGGGACATCGGCAGGACTGGGACTAGGCATAACCTGACGGGACCCGACAGGTTCCCGGCTTTCATGGGGCTCACTCCAAAAGCTTGTGCTCGATGGCATAGCGGGTCAACTCGACGTTTCCTGCCAGCTTCATCTTGTGCAGCAGGCGGGCCCGGAACGTGTTGACCGTTTTCACATTCAGGGACATCTCCAGGGCGATGGTCCTCGGCGCCTTGCCCGACGCGATCAGCAGCAGCACCTGGTACTCCCGGTTGGAAAGGGTCTCGTGGAGCGGCTTCTCCGTGGCGTTGATCAGTCCGTAGGCCAGCTTCTCCGCGAAGAGCGCACCGATGTATTTCCCGCCCGACAGCACCTTTTGTATGGCGAGCATGAGCTCGTCGGCAACGCTCCCCTTGGTCAGGTACCCGGAGGCGCCGGCGCGCATGGACTGCACCGCGTACTGCTCCTCAGGATGCATGCTGAGCATCAGCACGTGAAGCGCGGGCTGGAGGGCTTTCATCTCCTTGAGCACCTGCAGCCCGTTCTTGCCGGGCAGCGCGATGTCCAGAAGGATCAGGTCGTACTGAGCGTCCGCCACCTTGGCAAGCGCCTCTTCCCCGCTCCCCGCCTCGTCCACCTCCACAGTCTCGGGACTCTCAGTGAGGATCGATACCAGCCCCTTGCGCACGATGAAATGATCGTCAACGACGAGAATCTTTGTCATCACTCAACTCCTTTATCTACCTGCACCCGTATGACGACCTGGGACAGATGCTAGCACGCAGAATCAATGATAGGCAAGAAAATCTGGACGAGGGTATTCTCGGCCGGTAATTGTCAAGAGGCACCGGGGTGCCTGAAGGTATCCTCGCATTAACCATGTTATCCGAGACAGCGGCCTCAACTTCCCTGGTTCTGAGCCGATAACTCCAGGGAACCTTGGCAAAAACCCGGTGCAGACAGCTTTACCGCTGCTACGCCGGGCTTTTGTCGTTCTTGGCGCTTCCCGCTGCTGCGCCCGCATTTGTCGCTTTCAGACAATTGCTCTTGATGGCGAGGGAGAAGCGATATATCATAGCCACGCCCGGCCGCTCCCCATCCCGGATTTAGGCTTTCGGTTTCCCTGGCAGAGCTGGACCCTTCCGGATTCGGTGCCGACCTGATTTTACTAGGAGAGAACATGCACGTACGCAACAATAGAAGGTCGTTAGTGGTTGTCCTGCTGATAGTGAGCTTGGCGTTGCCTATTTTCTCGTCGGCTCCTGCCCTGGCCGCGACCGCCGGCGGTGCCGCCGCCATTAATGCTCAAAGCAATACCGGCGGTTCCATCTGGGGAGCCAGCTATTTTCCCGACGTTCCGCTGACCAGCCACCAAGGAAAGCAGCTGCGCTTTTTTAGCGATCTCATCAAGGGCAGGGTGGTGGTGATCAACTTCATCTACACCAACTGCCCGGATGAGTGCGCGCTGGAGACCGCACGCCTGCGCGAGGTTCAGAAAATCCTCGGCGATAGGGTCGGTAACGACGTCTTTCTCTACTCGATCACCATAGATCCGAAAAACGACACGGTTAAGGTCCTCAAGGACTATGCGGAGAAATTCGAGGCGGGTCCCGGCTGGTTGTTCCTGACCGGAAAGGATGCCGACATCACCCAGTTGCGGGTTAAGCTCGGGCTGTACAGCGCCGGGGATAAGGACGGCAAGCTCCAGGACCACAACCTGAGTCTCATCATCGGCAACCAGAGCACGGGGCAGTGGATGAGGGTATCGCCCCACGAAAACCCCTACATACTGGCCACACAACTGGGCAGTTGGCTGCATAACTGGAAGCTGCCGACCCAGGAGCAGCGCGACTATGCCGACGCCCCCAAGGTGCGCAATATTTCCGCCGGGGAAACTCTCTACCGCACCCGGTGTGCCGCCTGCCACAAGATCGGAGCGCAGGACACCCTCGGATCGCGTCCCATCGGGCCGGACCTGCTGGACATCACCAAGAAGCGGGCCCACCTGTGGCTGACCCGCTGGTTGATGGAGCCCGACAAGGTGCTGGCGGAGAAGGACCCCCTGGCCATGGAGTTGTTTGTCAGGTACAACAACCTGCCGATGCCCAATATGAGGTTAAACGACAAGGATGCCCAGGCGCTTCTCGACTATCTCGATGAGGAGAGCCTGCGGATTAACCGCCTGAAGCCGCAGGATCACACCCAGGAATCCCAGGCCCCCGGTGGACATACCCACGGTAGCGGGGAGCAGCACTAGTACCCGGTCCGGCTTATTTCTCATGATCAGGCTCCGCCCTTCGGCTCCGCTCAGGGAGCAGGCGTTCGCTGAGCGGAGTCGAAGCGCATACGCTGGTGAGCAGACGCAGGTGAGCAGACGTTCGCTGAGCGGAGTCGAAGCGCAGACGAATCATCGCAGAAGTTACCCGTTGAAAAAGCGCCGCGCCTGCAAAGTACGATTGCGGGCGCGACAATAGTGACCAGGAAGTCGCTCCTGAGTGTGGAAGGAAGGTTGGATCGGCTGCAAGACTGGTTTTCCCTACCTGCTGGAAAGCTGCCTGAAACGCTCATCCATATTTTCAGGCAGCAGGGGACTGTTATAACGCACCACGCCTTTGGCGTCGACCAGCACGACGGTGGGCACTCCCTGAATGCCAAACGATTGTCCGATCTCAAAGTAGCGATCGAATCCGGTAGGAAACTGGTACGCGTTCTTTTTCCAAAAGGCACTGGCCTTTCCCTCGCTGTCGTTGAGGCCGGTATTGATGGCGAGTACCGCCAGCCCTTTGGAAGCATACTTCAGTGCCAGCCGGTTGATCTCGGGCAGCTCTTTTTTGCAGATGGGGCACCAGGTGTTCCAGAACACCAGCATCAAAGGCTTTCCTGTCAGTCTGGCACGGGACAGGCTCTCGCCTGCCAGGGACTTAATCCCGAAATCGGGCACGGGTTGGCCAACCTCGACACTCCAGGCCGGGGAGGCCAGGTACATCTGGCACAACAGTGCCGCCAGTAGTGTTTTCCTTATTTCAAACATATCAGATCACCTCTAAAGCCAAGACTGTCCAGCCTTGATCAGGTAATACTCCGCCAGAACCAGCATCAGCACGCCTAAAAACTTCTTTACACCAACCATCCAGGGGCCAGGCTTGGGCAATCTGGCGGCCAGCCCCGAAAAGGTGCCGGCGGCAACCAGCAAGACGCCCATGCCCAGGGAAAAGACAAAGAGCAGCGAGCCACCGTACAGAACGCTGTGCTTGGTCGCCACGAAGGTAAGGAGTCCGAGGAGTACCGGCGAGATGCACGGGGAGGCCACCAGTCCCGAGGCGGCTCCCACCAGGAATGCCCCTATTACCCCTCCCGCAGCCGGCTCCCGGTACCTGCTCCACGGCAGGGCCGGAAACGGCACCACCTCGAGAATGTTTAAGCTCAGCAGCATAAGCATATTGGCGACGACCAGCAGGGCCCAGGGGCTGCTGGCGATCTGGCCGAACAGGCTCCCGGTCAGGGCCGCGACCATGCCGAGCAACGCATAAACCGTTGCCATCCCGAACACATAGCCAAGCGAAAGCTGGAAGGACTTGGCTCGGGATTTTTCCCCGGCGTTTCTGGACCCGACATACACCGACACAATGGGAATCATCGGGTAGACGCAAGGGGAAAGGCTCGCTAAAAATCCTCCGGCGAAGGCCGCTCCGACTGCCAGCAACGGTGACCCCAAAAGGTAGGCATCCATTCCATGTGTGCCCATGTCAGCACCTCCACATCCAGCACATTCAACCACGTAGTGAAGGGATATGCATTGGTCAAGCCAACTATGGACAGTTTTTAAAAGTGTTATAAGTCCGGAGTTTATCGATGTGTTTTGTTGTGCGGAGACTTTGGATGGGTGCCTGATCCACTACAATCCTGACGAACTTTGGCAGCGGGAAGAATAAATAGCAAGGGGTCGGGCATAGTGAGTGGTGCGTGGGGTTTCTGCTATTTAAGTTAACGAAGGGGATTAGCAGTGTCCCCCCTGCGAAGTAGGGGGGAAGGCTCGCGCAGCGAGACAGGGGGGTCTCTCTCCCGTCGCAAACACCCCCCTGCTTCACTACGTTCGGCTTCCCCCCTATTTCGTAGTGGGGACACCTGCTTGCCAGGGGAAACTACTTTGCTAGGCTTGCACCTCAGATTCCAGTGCTACTGGCATTGAAGCCCCAGGCGCAGGTTCAGCAGGTTCTGCCGCATGAGCGAGAGGAAGGTGGTTTTTTTATCGAAATCCTCCTTGCTGATGTTATGGGCGCCGTTTAGCAAAAGCACCGTAGCGCCGGTTTCCCTGGCGATCATTTCGGCGGTCGCAGGAGAGAGGAGCTCCTCGCAATAGACGTACTTGAGGCCATTGGCCCGCATCTCCCTGATCAGTTGTGCGATCTTGGCCGGAGTGGGCTCGGAGTCCGGATTTAATGCCTGGGCCGACAGGTAGGTCAGGCCGTAGCGCTTAGCCAGGTACCCGAAGGCGAAGTGCCCTCCGTGCAGGAATTCCTTTTTGCCGCAGTTGCTGAGGCCGGCCCGGAACTCCAGGTCAAGCTTGGCCAGCTCCTGCTGGTAGGCGCGCGCATTGGCCTGGTAATAATCCTTGTTGGCGGGGTCCTTGGTGGCCAGGCCGTCAGCGATGTTCTGCACCATGATCTGGGCGTTGGCAAAATCGAGCCAGATATGGGGATCCATCCCCCCGCCATGCTCCCCATCGTGCGCGTGCTCAGCCTCTTCCTCGGGGCCAGCTTTGAGCAGCGTTACCCCTTTGCTCGCATCTACCACCACCGGCTTCGTGGCGATGGTCTTCAGCATCTTTACCGCCCAGGGTTCCATGTACTCGTTGGTGTACACCACCAGATCCGCCTTGCTGACCCGGACCATGTCCTCGGGCTTCGGCTCGAAGCTGTGCGGCTCGACCCCGGGAGGGAGCAGCAACTGTATCTCGGCCTTGTCGCCGGCAACCGCCCTGGCGAAATCGTAGAGCGGGAACAAGGTGGTGACAACGGTCAGCTTTTTGTGCACCGACGCCGGCGACTGCGCTTCCTGCTTCTGGCAGCCGAACAGGGCTCCCGAAAGGCAGATGAACGTTAGTATGGTCAATATCCGCTGCATGTTGTGTCTCCGATATTTCGTGCGTGTAAACCGGGCCTGGAAAGTGTGGGGTGGAGGGCGTTCATTCTGGGGCCCAGAGGCTTCATCTTTTGTTTAAATAGAAATCATTTCGATTTACTTGTCAAGCCAAGATTGCAGATTTATTTTCCTCGACCGGCATTCCTTTCTCCGTAGTGTATACGACCGTCCATTAAAACCCTCTTGACAGTCGTCGGACCATGGAGTATTGGTTCAGTAGCACGAAACGTTTAATCGTGTTACTGCAATTTGCTTTGAGTCCGAACTCAGGAGGGTACGACCATGCACATGGCAGATGCATTGCTATCGCCGGCAGTTGGTGGCGGAATGTGGGCCGTTTCGGCCGGAACCATCGCCTATTGCTCCGCCAAGGTGCGCCGGGAACTCGACGACCGCAAGGTGCCGCTCATGGGAGTCCTGGGCGCCTTCCTGTTCGCCGCGCAGATGATCAACTTCTCCATACCGGGGACCGGATCCAGCGGGCACCTGGGCGGAGGGCTGCTGCTCGCCATCCTGCTCGGCCCGAGCGCCGCCTTTCTGACCATCGCCTCCGTTCTCGTCGTGCAGGCTCTCTTTTTCGCGGACGGCGGCCTGCTCGCCCTCGGGTGCAACATCTTCAACATGGGCTTTTTTCCCGCCTTTGTCGTCTTTCCCTTTTTCTACCGGCGCTGGATCGGGCCCGACCCGAGCAGGGCCCGCCTGACCGCGGTGACCATGATCTCGGCCCTGATCGGGCTGCAGCTGGGACCCTTTGCCGTCGTGCTGGAAACGCTCGCCTCGGGGATCTCCTCCCTGCCGTTTACCACGTTCCTCCTCCTGATGCAGCCGATCCACCTGGCCATCGGCGTGGTCGAGGGGCTGGTGACGGTGGCGGTGGTCTCCTTCGTGCGGGAGGCCCGGCCGGAAATCCTGCTGAGCGCGCTGGAGGCGCGTCCCATCGGCAACCGTCCGGTGCGCCGGGTGCTGCTCGCCTTCCTGCTGGTCGCCGTCATTACCGGCGGGGTGGTCTCCGCCTTCGCCTCCAAGGACCCGGACGGACTGGAATGGGCCATTGCCAGGGTGACCGGCAGCGCTCAGCTTGCCGGGCCGCAGCTCGGGTTGCACCGCACGCTCGCGCTGCTGCAGGAAAAAACCGCCATCCTGCCCGATTACCATTTCAAAAAGCCCGCCGAAAAGGGTGGGGCTACACTCCCGGAAAAGGGAAGGCCTGACCAAAATCTGCTTCCGGCAACCGGCATCGCCGGGGTCGTCGGAACCCTGATAACCTTGCTGCTGGTCTTTCTGAGCGGTTTCTTTCTGAAAAAACGCTCCGTGCGCAAGGTGTATGGCCTCAATTGACGGGGCGCTACTGGATTTCAAGCGCCTGGACCGGCTTGCGACCGGGGACACGGCGCTGCACAGGCTCGACCCTCGGGCCAAGGTGTTGGCAACACTTGTCTTCATCGTTTCGGTCGTTTCTTTCGGCAGGTACCAGCTCTCCGCCCTGATCCCCTTCTTCGTCTTCCCCGCGGTCCTCGTCGGTCTGGGGAACCTGCCGGCCGGCTATCTTGCCAGAAAGGTCGCGCTCCTTTGCCCTTTCGCCCTGGCGGTCGGCATGTTCAACCCGGTCTTCGACAGGACCGTGCTGCTGCACCTGGGGCCCGTAGCGGTCTCCGGCGGCGTGATCTCCTGCGCCTCCATCGTGGTGCGGGCGGCGCTGACCGTCGCCGCGGCGCTCGTCCTGGTGGCGCTGACCGGCTTTCCCGCCATCTGCCGGGCCATGGAGCGGCTCGGCATGCCGAACGCCTTCGCGGTCCAGCTCATCTTTCTCTACCGGTACATCTTCGTCCTGACCGAGGAGGGCGGGAGCGCCTCGCGGGCGCGGGAGCTGCGCTCCTGCGGGAACAAGGGGCAGGGGTTGCGCAGCTACGGCCCCCTGCTTGGGACCCTGCTGCTACGGACCTGGATGCGCGCCGAGCGCGTCCACATGGCCATGCTGGCGCGCGGTTTCACCGGCAGTTTCCAAACCCGTCAGGAATTTCGTTTCGGAGCGGCCGAACTGCTCTACCTATCGGGCTGGAGCACGCTCTTCATCGCCTTGCGGCTCCACAACGCCACGCAACTCCTCGGGTCGCTGGTCACGGGAATCTTTTCATGAGTCATCATATCGTAGCAGTGAAAAACCTGCGCCATGTCTATCCCGACGGCACCGCCGCCCTGCGGGAGGTATCTTTCCGCATCACCCACGGCGAGTCGGTCGCCATCATCGGAGCCAACGGAGCCGGCAAGTCGACGCTCCTTTTGCATCTGAACGGCTTCCTGTCGCCCAGCGCGGGCGAGATCCAGATCGGGGATTTCCCTCTTAACAAGGGGACCCTGCCGCAGATCCGGCGCACGGTCGGCATGGTCTTCCAGGACCCCGACGACCAGCTCTTCATGCCGACAGTGTACGATGACGTCGCCTTCGGACCCCTGAACCTCGGCCTTTCGGGGGCCGACCTGGACCGCTGCGTGACGGATGCACTGGAGCGGGTGGGGGCGGGGCACCTGGCCGGCAAGGCGCCCTACAACCTCTCCGGCGGCGAGAAGAAGCGGGTAGCCATCGCCACCGTGCTCTCCATGTCGCCCGACATCCTGGTCATGGACGAGCCGACCAACGGCCTCGATCCCTACGGCCGCCGGCAGCTGATCGGGCTGTTGAAGGATTTCCATCACACCCGGATTTTCACCAGCCACGACCTCGACATGGTGCTGGAACTCTGCGACCGCGTCATCGTGCTGAAGGATGGCGAGGTGCGCGCCGACGGGCCGACCCGGGAGATCTTCCAGGACGAGGCTCTGCTGGCGGAGTGCCGCCTGGAGCAGCCGCTCTCCATGCAGGGTTGCCCGGTGTGCGGCAGGCAGGGGAATTCAGCTGGAGATTAGCCCAGTGAGCCCGGGCGCATGATGATGCGCCCCTACGAAAGCTGGGCTTGATCGACTATCGTTCCCACGCTCCAGCGTGGGAATGCATCCGGGGACGCTCCTGCGTTCCGTGGAAAGGCATGGCGTGCACCACTGCAAGTGGAAAAAGCGCCGAATGCAGGCATACTATGGGCTGACACTCTGGCACAACAATGCGCCCCCGACAGGCGCTCTTAGTGAACATGAGGGAAGAAGATGGCCATCGACAAGGCTGAGATACTGATCGTCGGCGCCGGCATCATTGGGCTCACCATCGCGCGTGAACTGCTGCGGACCGGCCACGGCGACATCGTGATCATCGAGAAGGAGCCGGAACTCGGCCGGCACGCATCGGGGCGCAATTCCGGCGTGCTGCACGCGGGGATCTATTACGCTCCCGACAGCCTGAAGGCCAAGTCCTGCCTGAACGGCAACTTTCTGATGCGCGCCTATTGCAAGGAGAAGGGGCTGCCGCTTTTGGAAAACGGCAAGGTCATCGTGACCCGCACACCGGAGGAGCTCCCGGTGCTGGACGAACTCTACAAAAGGGCGACCGCCAACGGGGCCAAGGTGGAGATGATAAACGAGGCGCAGCTGGCAGAGATCGAGCCCAATGCCAGGACGGTCGAGCGCGCACTGTTTTCCCACTACACGGCGGTCGTCGATCCGAAAGCGGTGCTGAAGAGCCTCAAGGAGGACCTGGAGGGTAGCGGGCGGGTGAAGATCCTGCTGGATTGCCGGCTGACCGGGCTGAACGGAAGCGGCAGGGCTCTCACCAGCAAGGGAGAGATCGCCTTCAACCGGTTCGTCAACGCCTCCGGGGCATACTGCGACAAGGTGGCGCGCTTGTTCGGGGTCGGCGGCCAGTACCGTCTGATTCCCTTCAAGGGAGTGTACCGGCTGCTGCGCAAGGAAGCGCCCTTCACGGTCAACTCCAGCATCTATCCGGTGCCCGACATTCGTAACCCCTTCCTGGGTGTCCACTTCACCCGCAGCGTGCATGGCGACGTCTATGTCGGGCCTACCGCGATTCCCGCCTTTGGCCGCGAGAATTACGGTGTGCTGGGCGGCATCGACGCCGAAGGGTTTGCCATAGCTTATGAGGACATGGTTCTCTTCCTGACGAACCCCCAGTTCAGGAGTGTCGCCCTCAGCGAGCCGACCAAGTACTTCCCCTCCCGTTTTTACCGGGATGCGGCCCGGCTGGTGAAGCAGTTGGCGCCCTCCGACCTGGTGTCCGCCACCAAGGTCGGCATCCGCCCGCAACTGGTGGACTGGAATACCAAGCAGATGGTCATGGACTTCATGGTCGTGGCTGACGGCTCGTCGCTGCACGTGATGAATCCGATCTCGCCGGCCTTCACCTCCTCGATGGACCTGGCACAGGGGATAGTGGCGAAGCATTTTGCAAAACCAACCTAAGCAAAAACCCTTTGCCACAAAAAGGCACAAAAAGCACAAAAAAAGACCTTAACCAAAAAGTCTTATGCTAGACAGAACCTAAAATCGGAGTCTTTAGCTTTTAGTACAAAAAAAGACCTTAGCCCTGAAGCCTTTACCTTTTGGTAAATGATTGGGGATAAGGTTTTTTTGTATGTAACGTTTCACAGATGTATTTTTGTGCCTTTTGTGCCTTTTTGTGGCTATTGTTTTTCCGGTTTGCCTAAGTGGTTTGATTTACGGCAGGTCGGTTTCTCCCATCAGGTAGCGGTCGCACTCGCGTGCGGCACCGCGACCCTCGTTGAAGGCCCAGACCACGAGGCTCTGGCCACGGCGGCAGTCTCCCGCCGCGAACACGCCCGGGATGCTGGTCTGGTACTGTTCGTACTCGGCGCTGATGGTGCTGTTGGGATCGCGGGCCACCCCCAGTGCTTCCAGCAGCGGCTGCTCGGGCCCCAGGAAACCCAGGGCCAGCAGCACGAGCTGCGCGGGATGCTCCTGCTCGGTGCCGGGGACTTCTGTCGGGATGCGCATCCCGGCGTGGTTCACCTCCCACTTGACCTCGACGGTCCGCACCGATGCGACGCTGCCGTCAGCGTCCCCCTGGAAGCTGAGCGCCGAGGTCCCGTAGAGACGCGGGTCGCTGCCGAAGAGCTCCGCGGCCTCTTCCTGGCCGTAGTCCATGGCGTACACCTGCGGCCACTCGGGCCAGGGGTTGCTGGCGGCCCGTTCCAGCGGCGGCTTGGGCAGGATCTCCAGCTGGGTCACGCTGCGGCAGCCGTGGCGCAGCGAGGTGGCGACGCAGTCGGTGCCGGTGTCGCCGCCGCCGATGACGACCACGTCCAGGTCCTGGGCGTTGATGACGATGCCGCTTCCGTTCAGCAAAGCCTTGGTGTTGGCCGTGAGGAAGTCCATGGCGAAATGGATTCCCTGCAGGGCTCGCCCCTCGATGGGCAGGTCGCGCGGCCTCCCGGCGCCGGTCGCCAGCACGACGGCGTCGAACTCGGCGAGCAGCTTTTCGCTCGGGTAATTTCTGCCGACCTCGGTGCTGCAGGCAAAACGCACCCCCTCGGCCTCCATTTGCCGGATGCGGCGCAACAGCACCGCTTCCTTGTCGAGCTTCATGTTGGGGATGCCGTACATCAGGAGGCCGCCGGGGCGGTCGGCGCGCTCGAGGACGGTGACGCAGTGCCCCGCCCGGTTCAGCTGGGCCGCGGCGCTGAGCCCGGCCGGGCCGGATCCGACCACGGCGACGCTCTTCCCGGTGCGCAGTTCCGGCGGCTCGGGCACGATCCACCCCTCGTCCCAGCCGCGCTCGGCGATGGCTGCCTCGATCTGCTTGATGGTGACCGCGGGCTCGCTCACGCCGAGCACGCAGGACCCTTCGCAGGGCGCCGGGCAGACGCGCCCGGTGAATTCCGGGAAGTTGTTGGTGCGGTGCAGCCGGTCGAGCGCCTGGCGCCAGAGGTTGCGGTAGACCAGGTCGTTCCACTCGGGAATCAGGTTGTTGACCGGGCAGCCGCTCGCCATGCCGCTCAGAAGGACGCCCGTATGGCAGAAAGGGGTGCCGCAGTCCATGCAGCGCGCCCCTTGTTCGCGCAGCTTACCCTGTGGCAGCTTCAGGTGAAATTCCTGCCAGTCGGCCACGCGCTCCTCAAGAGGCCGGTCAGCCGGAAGCTCGCGGCGGTATTCCATGAATCCTGTTAATTTACCCATAATGGCTTCCCGTTTGGTTTTCGACCCTCTACGTCCTGGAGGCCCAAATAGTCCTTTGAGTCCCTCACGTCCTCCAGGTCCTTTAGGTCCTTAGCTTCTTACCGTTAAACCGAAGCTTTACCTCACCCGCCGCTCGCCAGCTCCTCTTCGCGCAGGTTCTCCTCGAAGGCGGCCTCCATCGCCTGGTCCCCGCTGAGCCCCGCCTGCTGCGCCCTCGCCAGCGCCTGCAGCACCCGTTTGTAGTCCTTCGGCATGACCTTCACGAATCTGGAGAGGTTTCCCGCCCAGTCGGAGAGGATCGCCTGGGCCCGCGCGCTGCCGGTAAGCTCCAGATGGCGCTCGATCAGCGCCTTCAGGAGCCCCGCGTCCTCGGCCCCGACCTGTTCCAGGAACACCATCTGGGCGTTGCAGCGGGAGGCGAAGTCGCCCGCCTGATCCAGCACGTAGGCGACGCCGCCACTCATCCCGGCGGCGAAGTTGCGCCCGGTCGCCCCTAGGACGGCGACCGTGCCGCCGGTCATGTACTCGCAGCCGTGGTCGCCCAGTCCTTCGACGACGGCGCTGGCCCCCGAGTTGCGCACGCAGAAGCGCTCGCCCGCCTGGCCGCGGATGTAGAGCTCGCCGCTGGTCGCTCCGTAGGCCGCGACGTTGCCGGTGATGATGTTGTCCTCGGCTGCGTAGCCTGCGTCGGCCGGCGGGTAAAGCACCAGCTTGCCGCCGCTTAACCCCTTGCCCAGGTAGTCGTTGGCGTCCCCCTCAAGCTCCAGGGTCACCCCCTTGGGGATGAAGGCGCCGAAACTCTGCCCGGCGCTACCCTTGAAGAGGAGCCGCACCGTGTCCGGAGGGAGTCCCCCGGCCCCGTGGGCGCGGGTGATCTCGTTTCCCAGTATGGTCCCGACCACCCGGTTCACGTTCCTGATGGGGAGTTCGGCGCGCACGAGTTCGCCCCGCTCGATTGCCGGGCGGCACAACTCCAGCAGCACGCTGAGGTCGAGCGACGCCTCCAGGCCGTGGTCCTGGGGTTCGGAGCAGTAAAGGCTCTGCTGCGGGTCGCCCGGCGCCAGGTACAGGATGTTGCTGAGATCGATCCCCTGCGCCTTCCAGTGCTCGATCGCCTGGCGCGGCTCCAGCAGGTCGCTCCTGCCAACCATCTCGTTCACGGTGCGCATGCCGAGCTGGGCCATGATCTCGCGCAGCTCCATGGCGATGAAGGTCATGAAGTTGACCACATGCTCGGGCTTGCCGGTGAACTTGGCGCGCAGCCGCGGGTCCTGGGTCGCGACCCCCACCGGGCAGGTGTTCTGGTGGCAAACCCGCATCATCAGGCAGCCGAGCGTCACCAGGGGAGCGGTCGCAAAGCCGAACTCCTCCGCCCCCAAAAGCGCCGCAATCGCGACGTCGCGCCCGGTCTTCAGCTGGCCGTCGGTCTCCACGGTGATCCTGCTCCTCAGGCCGTTCAGCACCAGGGTCTGGTGCGTCTCGGCGAGACCCAACTCCCAGGGAATCCCGGCGTGCCTGATGCTGGAAAGCGGCGAGGCGCCGGTCCCACCGTCGTAACCGCTCACCAGGACGACGTCGGCATGGGCCTTGGCGACACCGGCGGCGACCGTGCCGACGCCGGTCTCGGAGACCAGCTTCACCGAGATGCGGGCGCGCCGGTTGGCGTTCTTCAGGTCGTGGATCAGCTCGGCCAGGTCCTCGATGGAGTAGATGTCGTGGTGCGGCGGCGGCGAGATGAGTCCCACTCCGGGCGTGGTGTGGCGGGTGCGGGCGATCCAGGGGTATACCTTGAGCCCCGGCAGCTCTCCACCTTCGCCGGGCTTGGCCCCCTGGGCCATCTTGATCTGGATCTCCCGGGCGTTACTTAGGTAGTTGCTGGTCACGCCGAAGCGTGCCGAGGCGACCTGCTTGATGGCGGAGTTCTTGGAGTCGCCCGCCCCGTTGGTCCAGCTGTAGCGCTCCGGGTCCTCGCCCCCCTCGCCGGTGTTCGACTTGGCGTCCAGCCGGTTCATGGCGATGGCGAGCGCCTCGTGGGCCTCCTGGCTGATGGAGCCGTAGGACATGGCGCCGGTCTTGAAACGCTTGACGATCTCCTCGACCGGTTCGACCTCTTCGATGGGGACCGGATGGGTCGCCTTGAAGGCCATGAGGCCGCGCAGCGTGCAGTGCTTGACGGAGCGGTCGTTGATAAGGGCGGAAAAGATCTTGAACTCCAGGTAGTCGCCGGAGCGTGCCGCCTTCTGCAGGGCGTGGATGGAGAGCGGGTTGAAGAGGTGCTCCTCGCCGTCCTTGCGCCACTGGTAGGCCCCGCCCGATTCCAGGACCAGCGGGGGGATGGAGCGCTTCGGGAAGGCGCGGGCGTGGCGGGACAAAAGCTCAGTCGCGATTCCCTCCAAGGTCACCCCCTGGATGCGCGACGCGGTCCAGGTGAAGTAGCGCTCGATCACGTCGTTGTGCACCCCGACCGCCTCGAAGATCTGGGCGCCCCGGTAGCTCTGGATGGTGGAGATCCCCATCTTGGCCATGGTCTTGACGATCCCCTTGACGGCGGCCTTGATGAAGTGCGCCTGCGCGGCGGCCCGGTCGGCTCCGGGAAGCATCCCCTGGCCTATCATGTCGTCCAGGGTCTCGAAGGCGAGGTAGGGGTTGATGGCGTTGGCGCCGTAGCCGATCAGCACCGCGAAGTGGTGCACCTCGCGCGGCTCGCCGCTTTCCAGCACCAGCGCGACCCGGGTGCGGGTCCCGGAGCGGATCAGGTGGTGGTGCAGCCCGGAGAGCGCCAGGTGAGCGGGGAGCGCTGCCTGTTCCGCGTTCACCCCGCGGTCCGAGAGGATCAGGATGCTGCTCCCCCGCGCGATCGCTGCGTCCGCCGCCCCAAAGAGCGCCTCGAGGGCGAGCCGCATCCCTTCCGGGCCGCCCTGGGCTTCGAAGAGAAGCGTCAGCGTCTGGGTCCCGAAGCCCGGCAGCCCGTTGGCGGCCAGCCTCGCCAGGTCGCGGTCGGTCAAAATCGGATGTTCCAGGCGGATCAGCCGGGCGCTTTCCGGGGTCGGCTCCAGCAGGTTCGCCTCGGCTCCCAGGAGCGTCAGGGTGGAGGTGATGAGTTCCTCGCGGATCGGGTCGATGGGCGGGTTGGTGACCTGGGCGAAGAGCTGCTTGAAGTAGTCGTAGAGCAGCTGGGGACGCAGCGAGAGGACCGCGAGCGGCGTGTCGGTCCCCATGGAGCCGAGCGGCTGCACCCCGTCGCGCGCCATCGGCTCCAGGATGATCCGCAGGTCCTCGAAGCTGTAGCCGAAGGCCTGCTGGCGCCGGATCAGGGGGGCGGACTCGGAGCGCGGCGGCTCCGTCCCGGCGGGGAGCTCGCCCAGCGCCACCTGGTTCCCGGCGAGCCAGCTGCGGTAGGGGTGCTGGGCGGCCAAGCCGTCCTTGATCTCCCGGTCCGGGACGATGCGCCCCTCCTGGAGGTCGACCAGGAACATGCGCCCGGGCTGCACGCGCCCCTTGCTTACGACCCGGGCCGGCTCCACCGGGAGCACGCCGGCCTCGGAGGCGAGGATCACCAGGCCGTCGGAGGTCACGTAGTAGCGCAGGGGGCGCAGGCCGTTTCGGTCCAGCACGGCGCCCAGGTAGCGGCCGTCCGTGAAGGTGAGGGCCGCCGGGCCGTCCCAGGGCTCCATCAGGCAGGCGTGGAACTGGTAGAACGCCTTCAGGTCCGGGTCCATGGACTCGTGGTTCTCCCAGGGCTCCGGGACCATCATCATGATGGCGTGGGGCAGGGGGCGGCCTGCCATGACCAGGAGCTCCAGGCAGTTGTCGAACATCGCCGAGTCGGAGCCGTTACTGTTGATGATGGGGTTGATCTTGGAGAAATCGGCGCCGAACAGGGAGCTTGCCAGTAGCGACTGGCGGGCGTGCATCCAGTTCACGTTGCCGCGCAGGGTGTTGATCTCGCCGTTATGGGCCAGGAGACGGTAGGGGTGGGAGCGCTCCCAAAGGGGAAAGGTGTTGGTGGAGAAGCGCGAGTGCACCAGGGCGAGGGCGCTCGCCAGCTCCGGGTCGCTTAGGTCCGGGTAGTACTCCTCCAGCTGGGAGGTGGTGAGCATTCCCTTGTAGATGACGGTGCGGCTGGAGAAGCTCGCGATGTACCAGCAGGAATCCAGGCCGGAGCGCCGGATCTCCAGGACGGAGCGCTTCCGGGCCAGGTAGAGCCTGCGCTCGAAGGAAAGCGCGTCCGGGCAGTCCGCGGGGCGGCCCACGAAGAGCTGGCGCATGCAGGGCTCGGCGTCCCGCGCCAGGGAGCCCAGGGTGGCGTTGTTGGTCGGGATGTCGCGCCAGCCCAGGACGCTCAGTCCTTCCCCGGTGACGATCGCCTCGAAGGCGGCCCGGGCCCGGTCGCGCTCCGCCGGGTCCGGGGAGGTGAAGACCATGGCGACGCCGTAGTGGGCGGGCGGGGGGAGCTCGAAGCCCTGGTCCGCGCAGACCCGGCGCAGGAAGCGGTCCGGGAGCTGCAGCAGGATCCCGGCACCGTCGCCGGTGTTGGGCTGGCAGCCGCAGCCGCCGCGGTGGTCCAGGTTGACCAGGATGTCGAGAGCCTGCCGCACGATGCCGTGGGAGGGTTCGCCCGCCAGGTTCGCCACGAAGCCGACGCCGCAGGCGTCGTGCTCGGCACCCGGGTGGTAGAGGCCCTGCTTTTCAGGTAATCCGTTCTTGGACATTCGGGTGGCCCTTATCTGTCATGCAGCAAGCGGCGCCAGGATGCCGGAAAACTACCCCTTGAGCCGCTTGTTCAGGGTCTGGCGCCCCATGCCGAGGATCTTGCTGGCCATCCCCTGGTTCCCCTTGGCGCGCTTCATCGCCTCGCGGATCATGTACTCCTCGACCTCCAGCACGGTCGGGAAATGGCCGAAGATGGCGCTCAGCGGGTCCTCGCCGGAGGGGGCCTGGGCATCATCGGTCCGGGCCACCTGGCGCTCGTCGCCTATGACCGCCCGGAAGCTCTCCATGGAGAGGATCCCGCCGGTGTGCCGCAGCACCGCGTCGAACACCATCGCCTCGAATTCCCTGATGTTCCCCGGGAAGCCGTAGAGCGCGAGCAGCACGGCGAGCTCGGGGGGCGCGGTCGGCTTCTTCTTCCCCAGGCAGGTCGCCGAGGCGGCCAGGAAGTGCTCCAGCAAAAGCGGGATGTCGTCCAGCCGCTCCCGAAGCGGCGGGAGGTGGACCCGGTGCGCGCAGAGCCGGTAGTACAGGTCGTTTCTGAACTTGCCCTGCCGGATGCGCTCCAGCAGGTCGCGGTTGGTGGCCAGCACGATGCGGGCGTCGCTTTTCTTGATGAAGTCCGAGCCGACCGGGTAGTACTCCTGCTCCTGCAGCAGCCGCAGCAGCTTGATCTGGGACATCTCGTTCAGGTCGCCGATCTCGTCCAGGAAAAGGGTCCCCCCGGAGGCCCGCGTGATCAGCCCGTCGCGGGCCTGGTCGGCGCCGGTGAAGGCACCCTTGCGGTGGCCGAAAAGGGTGTCGGAGAACATGTTGTCGTCCAGCCCGGCGGCGTTGAGCGCCACGTATTCGCCGGTGCAGCCGGACAGCTCGTGGACCGCCCGGGCGATCAGCTCCTTGCCGGTGCCGGTCTCGCCGGTGATCATGATCGGCTGCCGGGTGCCGGCGACCACCTCCAGGTACTGGAAGATCGCGCGCATGTTCTTGTTGCCGGTGACGATGGTGTTGAAGGTCTCGGGGTGGTCCAGCCGGTCGGTGAAGAGGTACTGCTTCAGGGTGGAGAGCTCGCTGGAGATGCTGCGCATCTGCAGCGCCTTGCGCACCGAGGTGATCAGGCGTTTCACCTCGATCGGCTTTACCAGGTAGTCGAAGGCCCCCTCCTTGATGCAGTTGACCACGGTGTCGACCTCGTTGTTGGCGGTCGCCACGATGACCGGGATCTGCGGGAACTGGGAGATGATCAGGGGCAACAGCTCCAGACCGCTCAGGTTGGGCATGCGCAGGTCGAGCACGATGACTGACACTTCCTGCCGGGCCAACAGCTCCATGACGTTCTGGCTGTCGCTCTCGGTCAGTAGGTCGTGGTAGCCGCTGGTGTTGAGACAGCGCCGGCAGCTGTCGAGGATCTCCTCTTCGTCGTCGACCAGCAGTATCCGCTCTAGGTGTTGGTTTTCCTGTTTCACTCGCTCATGCTCCTTCTGGTTCTTGAGTGTATGAGGGTTAGGTGAGGTATGTGAAGCATGTGAGTCATGGGAATTGCCTGCTCGATATTTTGCGCTCAAAGGAGATTGTAGCTCTAAACGCAGGACTTGGAACCTGGAACCGCCGCCGGGGTTCAGGGCAGGGTGAAATAGAAGCTCGCCCCTTTTCCCTCCGCCCCCTCGGCCCACACCCTGCCGCCGTGGCGCTGAATCACCCGCTGTACCGTCGCCAGTCCGATGCCGAAACCTTTGAATTCGCGCTCCGAGTGCAGCCGCTGGAAGGCGCTGAAGAGCTTGTCCGCCTGCGCCATGTCGAAGCCCGCCCCGTTATCCCGGACGAAGTAGACCGGCTCCGGGTTCCCCGGGACCACTCCGAACTCGATCTGCGCCCGCTCCTTTTTGCCCGTGTACTTGTAGGCGTTTCCCAGCAGGTTGTCCAGCACCACCCGCAAAAGGTCGGGATCGCAGTGGGCGGCAATTCCCGGCGCAATCCGGAAGTCGACGCCGGGCCTGGGCTCCCGCATCTGGAGCGCGGCGGCCGCGGCCTGCGCCAGCTCGCTCAGGTTCGTCCGCTCCCGAACCAGCTCCTTGCGGGTCAGCCGGGAAAAGTCGAGCAGCGTCTTGATCAGCTCGTTCATCGCGATGGTCTCGGAGTAGATGATCTCGACGAACTCCTTGCACTTGGGGTCCAGGCCGGCCCCGAAGATCTCCAGGATGACCTGGCAGTAGCCGTTTATGTTGGTGAGCGGGGTGCGCAGGTCGTGGGAGACCGTGAAGCTGAAGGCCTCCAGGTCCCGGTTGGCGACCTCCAGCTCGCCGGCGCGCTCGCACAGGTGCCGGTTCAGCGCTTCGATACGCTCCTGGCGCGCCTTGAGCTCCCGCTCCATCCCGAGCCTGGTCAGCGCGTCCGTGATCGCCGCGAAGAGCTTCTCCATGTCGATAGGCTTCATGACGTAGCGGCTGACCCCGATCTCGATGGCCTCGATGAAGTAGTCCAGGTCGCCGTGGGCGCTGGTCACGATGACCGGGGTGGCCGGGTGCCCAGCCATGATCTGGCGCGCCATCTCTATGCCGTGCATGACCGGCATCTTGATGTCGGTCATGACCAGGTCGGCCCCGAGCTCCTGGAAGCTCTGCACCCCCTGGGCCCCGTTTTCGGCGTAACGGATCACCAGTTCGGGAAAGCGCCGCTGCACCATGGTGCCGACCGCCTCCCGGGTGATGCTCTCGTCCTCCACGTAGAGTAGTGTGAACGGCGCTCCCGCCGTGCCTGCGCCATCCATGTCAGACCTCGATCCTGAATTCCGCGCCCTGACCGGTGTTGCGGACGGTCAGTGAGCCGTTCATGGTCTTCTCCACGATTTTCTTCGACATGTAGAGCCCGATCCCGGTCCCCTTCCCCTGTTCCTTGGTCGTGAAGTAGGGCTCGAAGACCCGGTCGATGATGGCGTCGGGAATCCCCCCCGCGTTGTCGGCTATGGTGACGACCGTTTTGTCTCCCTCCAGGCCGATCTGGACGGAGATGGTGGGGGTTTCTACCTGCTGTCCGGAAAAGGCGTCCTTGGCGTTGTTGAGGATGTTGAGCAGCACCTGGGAGAACTCGTTGGGGTAACCGGTCAGGGTCGGCACGTCCTGCACCCCAACCTCGACCTTGATCCCCTTGTCGGAGAGGCTCCCCTCCACCAGCAGCAGGATCTTGGCGACCGTCTTACCGAGGTCGAAGGGGACCTTGTCCTTTTCCGGGGTGAAGAAATTCCTGAAATCGTCGATGGTCTGGGACATGTGGCGCACCAGCTTCATGATCTTCTTGGTGCTGGAGTCGAGGTAGTCCTTGGAGAAGTTGTCGTATTCGTAGCAAAGGGCTATGTCCTGAACCAGCAGGCCGACCGCGTTGAGCGGCTGGCGCCACTGGTGGGCGATGTTGCCGATCATCTCGCCCAGGGCCGCCTGGCGGCTTTGCTGCATCAGGATCTCGTCCTTTTTGGCGAGCTCCTGCACCGCCTGGACCCGCTCGGCGGTCTCCGCCACCAGCGCCTGGGTGCGCTCGTGCACCCGCTCTTCCAGCTCCAGGTTCAGTTCCGAGAGTGCCTGCTTGGCGCCCAAAAGCTCCTGGTTCTTCTCCGCGGCGAGTTCGTAGGTGGCCAGCAGCAGGTCGATGATCTGGGCCTTGGGGGCGTTGATCTGGTAGTCCTGGCCGTGGTAGTTCAGGGTAACCGCGCCGTCCTTTTGCTCATGATAGCTGTTGATCCCCCTTTGCAGGGTGCTGGCGATCCGGGAGAGCAGCAGCTTGTTGTTGTACGGCTTGGAGATGAAGTAGTCGGCGCCGGCCTCCAGGCTGTGCAGCACGTCGGCCGGGTCGTTCAGGTGGGTGAGCAGGATGATGGGCAGCGCCTTGAGTGCCGCGACCCTGCGGACCTGGCGACAGAGCTCGAAACCGTCCATCTCCGGCATCAGGATGTCGCTGATGACCAGCTCCGGGGGGTTGGCGAGGATCTGCTGCAGCGCCTCGGCGCCGTTTTTTGCGACGGATACGCCGTAGCCGTGCGACCGGAGCACCTGCTCCAGGAGTTTTGCCTGGGTCGGTGAGTCGTCGACGATCAGTATCTTGGCGCCGTGCGCCGGTTTCGGCTCGATCATGAGCGTTTTCCTCTCCTGGTGGTCCTGATCTATGTTGAAATGTTCCTCAAGCCGCGGCCAGCCGTATCAGCAGCTCGATGATCCCCGCGGGGGGGAGGATGTGGGACGCGGCATCGAGCCGGATCGCCTCGCCCGGCATGCCGAACACCACGGAACTCTCGCGGTCCTGGGCGACCGTGACGCCGCCGCGCTCCCTGATGAGCTTCAGCTCCCGGGCCCCGTCGCTCCCCATGCCGGTCAGCAGCACCCCGGCGCACTGGGGGCCGCAGCGGGCCGCCACCGACCGGAACAGCGCCGCGACCGCGGGGCGCAGCCCGTGCTCGGGGGGGGCGGCGCTCAGCACGACCCGCTCGCCCGGCCCAAGCTCCAGGTGGAAGCCGTCCGGTGCGACCAGGACCTGGCCCGGGGCGGCCAGCATGCCCGGCACGGCGAGCAGCACCGGGAGCCGGGAGCTCTGGTTCAGCCAGGCCACGAAGTTCTCCGTGAACCCCTCCGCCATGTGCTGGACCACCAGGACCGCCGCGCCGAAGTCGGACGGCAGGGAGCTCAGGATCTGCTGCAAGAGCGGCGGCCCTCCGGTGGAGGCGCCGATGGCGACGAAGCGGACCGGCGCGCCGGGCTCCGGGAGCTGGAGCGCGGGGGCCTCGCCCGGGGCAGCCTTGGGGAAGCTCCTGCGCACCACCTTGATCTCGGACATGAGCTTCAGGTGGTGCACCAGGCGCGCCACCGACTCGGCGTGCTCGGGACTGCCGACCGGGGCGGGCTTGGCCAGCACCATCAGGGCGCCCGCCTCCATGACGCGGAACAAGGTCGCCGAGTCCTTGGGGTCCAGCTTGCCGGTGACGATGACGATGGGGGTGGGGCAGCTGGACATGATGGCCCGGGTCGCCTGGAAGCCGTCCATGCCGGGAAGGTTGATGTCCATGGTGATCAGGTCGGGCCTCAGGCTGGAGGCGGCGGAGAGCGCCGCCTCGCCGCTATCCGCCGTGCCGACCACCTGCAGCTGCGGGTCGGCCGAGAGGACCGCCACCAGGGCCTTTTGCACCGTTTTGGAATCTTCCACGACGAGTATTCTGATCATGCTTGGGCGTATCCTGTGCCGGTCAGTTTCTGGATGACTTCTATGAGGCTCCCCTGGTCGAAGCTGCTCTTGACGACGTAGGCGTTGGCGCCCACCTCTATGCCGCGCTCGCGGTCGGCCCGGGACTCGAGCCCCGTCACCAGTACGACCGGCAGGGAGGACCACCTGCTCTCCGCGCGGATCGCCGCGGTAAGCCCGAAACCGTCCAGGCGCGGCATCTCGACGTCGGAAATCACGATGTCGAAGCTGCCGGTCTTGAGCTGGGTCAGGGCGTCGGAGCCGTCGATGGCGGTCGCCACCTGGAACCCGGAGGACTCCAGGATGTTCTTCAAAAGGGTGCGCGAGGTGATGGAGTCCTCCGCCACCAGCACGGAGAGCCGCCTGGGCCGGGAGCTGGAGCTCTGCTCGGCCCGGGGCAGGGCGTGGGCGGGGCCCAAAAGCGCCGAGCGCACCAGGTCGTGAATGTTCAGTACCGGCACGACGTAGCCGCTCCCCAGCACCGTCGCCCCGGAAACGTTCCTGACCCGTGACAACTGTTTCCCCAGCGGCTTCACCAGCACCTCCAGCACCCCGACGACCTGGTCCACCGCGAAGGCGATCCGCTTGTCGGCTGCCTGCAGCAGCACGACCTGCTGGCTGGTCTCGCGCTCCCCGCGGCCCCGCTCGCCCAGTCCCAGCACCCCGGCGAGGCTCACCAGGGAGAACACCTCGCCGCCCAGCAGGGCGGTGTCCCGGTTCTCCACGCGCCGGATATCGGCAAGCGGCAGCCGTGCGGTCAGTTCCACATTGGCAGCAGGGAGGATGCAGGCCCGCCCGCCGACCTCCACCTGCAGGCCGCGGATCAGCGCGAAGCTCAAGGGGAGCACCAGGCGGAACCTGGTGCCCCGGCCGGCCGTGGAGGCCACCGACAGGTGTCCGCCCAGCCGCTCCAGGGCGGCGCGCGCGATGGCAAGCCCGACGCCGCGCCCCGAAAGCGAGGTGATCATGGCGCTCGTGGAAAAGCCGGACTCGAAGATCAGCTGGAGCGCTTCGGCGTCCCCCATGCGGCTGGCGGCCTCCGGGGTGACCAGCTCCAGCCGGAGCGCGGTCGCCTTCACCTGGACCGGGTCGATGCCGCGTCCGTCGTCGGCGACCGTCAGCTCGGCGTGGTTCGCGTCCAAGAGCCGCAGGTTTATGCTGATGTTGCCCCGGGCCGGCTTGCCGCGGGTTGCGCGCTCCTGCGCCTTCTCGATGCCGTGGTCCATCACGTTGCGCACGATGTGCAGCAGCGGCTCCTTGAGCTCGGCCAAGATGCGCCGGTCGATCTCCAGCTCCCCGCCGCAAGTGAGCAGCTCGGCCTCCTTGCCAAGTTCGCGCGACAGGTCGCGGACGACCTTGGAGAAGGGGTCGATGAGCGTGGAGAAGGGGAGCAGGTGCAGCTTCTTCATCTCCTCCATGAGCGGGTTTATCATGCCGCTCAAGGCCCGCAGGTTCCGCTCGGCGCCCCTTTCCAGGGAGCGCAGGCGCAGGTCGGCGCGCCGCTCGTTCTCGCAGAGCTCCTGGACCAGGGCGGCGAGCCTAGCCGCGGCCAGATCCGGTCCCGGCTTCCGCAGCGCCGCGCCGGCGAGCTCCAGCGCCCGGGAGCGGGCGGTGCTGCGCCCGTCCAGTTCGCCGGCGGCGGCCGTCAGCTCCTCCGCCAGCGCGGAGGCGCTCAGCTTCGCGGCAACCAGTTCCTCCACCTGGAGCAGCAGGCTTTCCAGCAGCCGGGTGGGAACCCGGACCGTCTCCTGCGCCGGGGCCTTTTCGGCCCCGGGCTCGCGGCGCCCGAGCTGGCGCGGGCTTTCGGGGGGGAGCGCTTCCAGGGGGGCGGGCGGAGCCGGCTGGGCCGCGGGGGTGCCGCCCCGGGCCCCGGCACCGGGCCCGGTCGGGAGCGCCCCCGGCGCGTCAGCGGCCGGCGCCGCTTCCCGGGTGAGGGGGGGCAGTTCGCGGTCCGGCGCGCTTTGCCCCGGGGTCCCGGGGGGCGCCGCGGCGCTCGGTGAGCCGCCGGCGGGCGGGGCGAAGATGCGCGCCGTCAGCAGGTTTATGTTGCCGTGCAGCCGGTCGAAGAGCCCGGTGTCCAGGGGGATGGCGCCGCGTTTCAGGTCCGAGAGCAGGCTTTCCAGGTCCTGGCACATCCTGGCGACGTCGAGGAGATTCACCGCGTGGGCCGCCCCCTTCAGGGTGTGCATGCGGCGGAAGATCCCCTCCACCTGCAGGGAGCGCTGGGCGGGTTCCTGCTCGCGCTCCAGGGCGACCAGCAGGGAGCCGAGCGCGTCGATGTGGTCCTGCGCCTCCAGCTGGAAGGTCTCCAGGAGCTCCTTTAGCAGCGCCTCGGAGTCAAACATGCCGTTTCCCGCCTTTGCGGGCGCTGGCGCCGGGGCGGACCCCGGCGTTATGGTGCCTCACGGTTATTCTCATGCCACCCGGTACCGGCTCACCAGCTGCTGGAGCTTCTGGTTCAGCTCGTAGAGGCTGCGCGCCGCGGCTTCGATCTGGCGCGACCCCTCGACGTTCTGGCCGCTCGCCTGGTTGATGCTCTGGATCGCGATGGCGATCTGGTCCATGCCGATCGCCTGCTCCTGGGTGGAGGTGACGATCTGCAGGGTGGCGTTGGAGGACTCCTCTATGCTCGCGGCGAGCAGGCGGATCGCTTCGCCCGCGGCGCTGGACTGCCTGACCCCCGACTCTACCGCCTTGCTCCCTTGCTCCGTGGCCAGTACCGCCGAGGTGGTCGCCTTCTGGATCACCCCGAGGATGCTGCGCACCTGGGCGGTCGCCTGCTTGGACTGGGTGGCCAGGTGCTTCACCTCCTGTGCCACCACGGCGAACCCCTTGCCGTGCTCGCCGGCCTTGGCAGCCTCTATGGCGGCGTTCACCGCGAGCAGGTTCGACTGCTCGGCCAGGTCGTTGACGGTGGCGATGATGTCGCCGATCGCCTGGCTCTGCTCGCTTAAGTTGACGATCCGCTCCGCGATGAAGCCCATGCGCTCGTCGATGCCGCGCATGCCGTCGATGGCCTCGTCCACCGACTGGCGCCCGCTCTTGGCGACCTGCACCGCCTTGTGGGAGCTGTCGTAGACCTGCCGCGATTTCTGCGAGGTGAGGTCGGTGGTCTGGCGCACCTGCTGCACGGTCGCGTTGGTCTCGCTGACCGAGGACGCGGTTTCGGCCGAGCTCGAGGCGAGCTCGCTGACCGTCGTCATGATCTCGCCCGCCGAGGAGGCCAGCACCCCGACCACCTCGCGGATTTCCTGGTTCAGGTCGCGCAGGTTTTTGGTCATCGCGGCGAAAGAGAGGCCGAGCTGGTCCTTGGGGGAGGCGAGCTGCACGTCCAGGGTGAGGTCGCCCGCCGCGATCCGGTCCGCGCTGGCGGCCAGCCTTTTCAGCGAGGTCACCATGTTCTGCATGGCGATGCCGAAAACGTCGCGCTCCGAGTTGGGCACCACCTCCACCTGCAGGTCCCCCAGGGCGATCCGGTTGGCGTTTTCCCCCAGATGCCGCAGCGAGGCGACCATGGTCCCCATGGCGCGCAGCAGTTGGCCGATCTCGTCCCGCGACTCGCTGCCGATCTCGACGGTCACGTCGCCCAAAGCGAGCCGGTCCGCCGCCTCGACGGCCTTTTTCAGCGGGCCTGTTATGGAGGCGGTGATGACGAGCGCCGTGGCGCCCGCCAAGAGCGCCGCGAGGGCGACCAGCACGGCGGAGACCGCCAGGGTCCAGCGCTCGCTTCCCTGCGACTCCTTGATGAAACTCTGCGCCTTGCCGTTGGAGAATTTCTGCACCTCGTTCACCTCGGCGTCGATCTTGGCGACCAGGTGCCGGGCGAAGTCCCTGTGGTGGATGGCGGCCTCGGACATCTTGTTCTGCCGGACCAGTTCGACGGTCCTGGCGCGCACCGGTTTCCACTGGTCCATCAGCTCCTTGATCCGGTCCATCTTGGACTTGTCGCCCAGGAACCTTTCCCGTGCCACGGCAAGCTGGCGGTACACCGTCTGCTCCGAGTCGTCCAGATCCCGCAGGGCGATCTCCAGTTCCTGGCGGTTGTTACCGTAGAGCACCACGTCCTTCATGGCGCGGTGCATCCTGAGGATGTGTTCCTGGACGTCGCTGATCGCGTTGGAGACGGTGAAGGGGTGGTCGTAGAACTCGGTCAGCAGGTCCCCTTGGGCGGACAGGTTCTTCAGGGAGAAGGCCCCGACGAGAATGAGAAACAGGACGACAACGCTGAATCCTGCGATCAACCTGGTTCTTATTTTGAGATTACTCAGCATGGAGCCTCCGGAAAACTGTTCTAGGTTCTACGTTCCGGGTTCTACGTTAATAGCGAACCAATGCTACAGCAGTTAACGTAAAACTCAAGAAGTTGAACCTATGATGTATGATCTTTGTGACGTAAACCCAGCACCTAACAAACAGAAGGTAGAACGTAGAACGTAGAACGTAGAACGTAGAACGTAGAACGTAGAACGTAGAACATAGAACCTAGAACGTAGAACGTAGAACGTAGAACCACGCACGTAGAACGTAGAACAGTTCTGCTATGACACCTCTTCATGGACCACGATTCTCTTGTCGTTCAGGATCTTCCCGATGTCCAGCAGCGCCAGCCGGTCCGCGGTAACGCCGGCCAGGAACTCCTCCCGGATGCCGGTGAGGGCGGCGGGGGGGGGCTGCAGCTCCCTCAAGGGGAGCGAGGTCATGCCGACGATGCTGTCGGCCAGTATGCCGAACTCCATGCTCCCGTTGCTCACCACGATCACCCGGTTCAGGTCGCAAAGGCCCAGCTCCGGGAGCTCAAAGAAGCGCCGCAGGTCGACGATGGAGATGATCCTGCCGCGCAGATTGGTGATGCCGAGCACGAAGCCGGGAGTGCAGAAGAGCGGGGTGAAATCGGAAAGCGGCAGGGTCTGGGTGACGTAGGACAGGTCCATGGCGTAGCTTTCGCCCGAGAGCAGGAACTCCAGGCAGGGCAGCAGCGTCCCCTCCTCGGCTTCCTGCGGGGGGCGCGCGGCGAGCTGCACTGCGCGCGCCTGCAGGACCGCGCAGGTCTCTTCCGGACTCAAGGCGCGCTCCTCCAGGGAGGCCGCCTGGGCTTCCTGAAGGCGCCTGAGCAGCGCGGGCCAGTCCTGGCGGCCGTGCTCCGGGCATGCTGCGGGCTTAGCCTCTTCCATGATCGCTCCTTCCCTTTCTCATGGCGTGGATCATCTGGGCCAAGCCTCCCGCCGTCATCCCCTCTGCCTCCGGCAGCACTTCGCGGGGATCCTTGCGCTCCAAAAGGCGCAGGGCGTTATTGAAGCTGCGCTCCGACTCCCGCTCGTCGCCGGCCTGCCGGGACAGGTTGCCCAGGGCGAAATAGGCGAGCAGGTAGTCCTGGTCTATGAAAAGCACGTTTTTCAGGGTGGTGGTAGCTGCCTTCAGCTCCCCTTGCTGCTCCAGGATGATGGAGAGCAGGTAATGGTTCTGGGCGCTCAGCCGGTCCGCGGCGATCGCCTGCTCGCAAAACGTGCGCGCCTCGGAAAGCCTGCCGAGGTTGGCATAGGCCCGGGCACCGAGCGCCAGGACCTCAGCCGGCTGGGGTGCCAGGTCGAGCGCGCGCCGCACACTCTCGGCCGCCTGCTGGTAGCGGCCGGCCTGGTACAGGGCCAGGGCTTCGGGATAGCCGCCCCCCGCGTCAGCGTCCAGGTCGCCGTTCGGGCCGCCGGCCTGCGGCACCCTCCCGGTCCGCGCTTCCTGGGAAACCTGGGGTGGCGTGGCAGCCAGTGGCTGATCCTCAGGATGAGGGACAGCCGGTGGCGCACCAGCCTGGTCGGCAGCGTCCTGGTTGCCGGAGCCCTGGTTGCCGGCATCCAGGTTGGCGGCATCGTGGTTGCCGGAGCCCTGGTAGGGCTGAAACGGGTTGCCAGCGGGAATCTCCCGTGTATCCTGCAAGGGGGAGGCAGGGCAGGGGGGGTGCTGCTTGCTCCCTGTTCCGGGGGCGTTTTCCCGCGGCGGCGCTTCCTTTCTCAGTACGAAGGCGCCGGCAAAGCGCTGGCAGGAAAAGCCCTGCAGGAAACGCTGGTCGACCTCGGTCGGGCCCACGAAGAGCCATCCTCCATCGCGCAGCGCCGCCCGGAACCTTCCCATGGTGCGTTCGATCTGCATCTGGTCGAAGTAGAGCATGACGTTGCGGCAGAAGATGACGTCCTGGAAATCGGTGCCGCCCCACTCCAAGGCGGCCCCATCATCGGCGAGGTTCAGCTGCTCGAAGCGCACCATGGAGCGGATGCGTGGGATGACCTGGAAGCGCCCGTCCTTGCATGTGCTGAAATAGTCCATGAGCCAGGGAGGGGCGTTGCGGAAGGACCACCGGCTGTAGATCCCCTGGCGCCCGCGCTCCAGCGCCTGCGGGTTGATGTCCGTGGCGACCAGCGAGACCTTCCAGGAGGCGAGGTCGGGGATGACCCGGCTCAGCAGGATGGCGAGCGAGTAGGGCTCTTCTCCCGTGGAGCACCCCGCGCTCCAGATCCTGAGGGACCGGTCCGTGCGGCGCCGCTGGGCGATCAGCCCGGGGAGCAGCTCCTGCTCCAGGACCTGGTAGCTCCGCGGGTCGCGCAGGAAATAGGTCTCGCCGATGGTGAGGGCGCGCGCCAGGGTGTCCAGCTGTTCCCGGGGCAGGGGCGCCGACATGAGCCAGAGCAGGTACTGCTCGAGGTCGGGGTGCCCTGCTTCCCTGGCGACCCCGGCCATTTTCTGCTCCAGCTCGAAGTAGCGCTCCTCGGCGAAGTGCAGCCCCATGGTCCGTGAGATGAACCTGGCAAAGAGCGCCAGCGTGGCGTGCGACCCTGGCAGGCTCACGGCTCGTCCCGCGCCAGGGCACGCTTCAGGAGCGTTTCCTCCTCGGGGAAGAGGAGCTGCGTCAGGTCGTGGATCAAGACCAGTCCGTCCGCGGTCCGGGTGACCCCTTCCAGGAAGCTCGTGCCGCTCAGGATGCTCTCCGGGGCGATGACCGGCTCGCCGCCTCCCTCAAGGACGCTCTCGACGCCGTCCACTGTCAGCGCCACGGTCAGGTCGTTGGCCCGGGCGACCACGAACTGATCCGAGGTGCGCAGCCCGCGGGCCGGCAGCCGGAAGCGCCGGCGCAGGTCTATGACGGGGATCACCTGCCCCTGCAGGTCCAGGACGCCGAGCACGATCTCCGGTGCCTTGGGGAGCGGGGTGACCGCCGCGGCCCTGACGACCTTTGCCACGGTCGCCAGACGGAGCGCGTAACGCTGGGCGTCGAGGGTGAAAATGAGCAACTGGGAACTGGAAATCGTGAACCTCCCGAAGGATATCAGGCCGCGCGGGCTGCGCCCTAATGTACACGTGCAGGCCTGGTGAGATCAAGGAGAAAATACATCCTATCAGCCGCGGATTGGGGCGTTATCCTTAAGATTCCTTGCCGTTAAAAATTCCCAAGGCTTTCGGTTGCAATTCGTGCGGGTGTCGATACTATTAGTGGTGATTAATTGCTACACAGCTAGATGACACAAGGACTGCAGGCACAGGCACCACGCGAAAAAGGGAGCTATGAAATGACTCAGCTGGACGAACTAGAAGACAGGTCCGTCTATATACTGCGCGAAGCGTACAAGAACTTTGACAATCTCTGCATGCTCTGGTCGATGGGAAAGGATTCCACGGTCCTGCTCTGGCTGGTGCGCAAGGCTTTTTTCGGTCACTGCCCGATCCCTTTGGTGCACATCGACACCTCGTACAAGATCCCCGAGATGATCGACTACCGCGACCGGACCGCGCGCGACTGGGGGCTCACCCTGGTGGTCGGGCAAAACCGGCCGGCGCTGGAGCAGGGGATGCATCCCAGCCGCGGCACCTTTGTCTGCTGCTCCGCCCTGAAGACGGAGGCGCTCAGGCAATTGCTGGAGCAGAAGCGCTACACCGGTGTCATCGTCGGGGTGCGCTCCGACGAGGAGGGAACCCGTGCCAAGGAGCGCTATTTCTCCCCCCGGGACGTCAACAACGACTGGGACTTCAAGGACCAGCCCCCGGAACTTTGGGACCAGTTCAAGACCAGGTTCGAGCCGGGCACCCATCTGCGCATCCATCCGCTTTTGGACTGGAGCGAGATCAATGTCTGGGAATACATCGAGCGGGAAGCCATTCCCGTGATACCGCTTTACTTCGAGCGTGGCGACGGCACACGCTACCGCAGCCTGGGGTGCGCCCCCTGCACCGCCCCGATACGGTCAACGGCTCGCAGCGTCGCCGAGATCATAGCAGAGCTGCGGGTCACCAAGGTGGCCGAGCGAAACGGCCGGGCCCAGGACAGCGACCGCGGCATGGAGAAGTTGCGTAAGGACGGCTATATGTGATGAGGCCTGGGGCTCCCGCCCGATTAGGCCTTGGATAAAAGGAGGCGCACATGAAACAGGACAGAATTCAGACCGGGGTCCCGGAAGTCTTTGCCCCGCAGGCGGCTGCCCCGGCGGTGGCTGCTCCGCAGGTGGCTGCTCCACAGGTGGCTGCTCCACAGGTGGCTGCTCCGCAGGTGGCTGCTCCACAGGTGGCTGCCCCGCAGGCGGCTTCCCCGGCGGCTGCCCCGGGCGGGGGCGCGGGACTTCGTCGCCCGAGGCCCTGGGCCGCCTTGGGCAACCGGATGCTGGGAGGGCTCAACAGCGTGAGCCGTTTGGCCCTGAACGACGGCCGCTCCCTGGTGACGCTCGACCTGGACGCACTTTTGGAAAAGAGCTCCAAGCAGACCGGGCTGCACGATTTCGGGGAGCCGTCCTTTCGCACCCCCCTGGGGATCCTGCTGCGCTCCTTCGAGGAGGACGCGCGCCTCAACCTGATCGGGCGCATCACCGTGCAGTCCGAGATGGTGCGGGTTTTGAGCAACCGGCTGCGCATGCAGCGCGACTGCGAGCTTTTTCCCGGCATCGCCGGGGAAAAAATAGAGCGCCCCATCTTCATAACCGGGCTCCCCCGAAGCGGCACCACCTTCCTGCACGCCCTGCTGGCGCAGGACCCCGCCTGCCGCGCCCCCCAGGTCTGGGAGGTCATGCACCCGTCCCCGCCGCCGGAGACCGGAAGCTACCGTAGCGACCCGCGCATCAGGTACACCCAAAAACAGCTGGACTGGATCGAAGTCCTGATGCCCGACTTCGACAAGTGCCACACCATCGGGGCGCGGCTTCCCCAGGAGTGCATCGCGATGACCGATCACTCGTTTCTAAGCTACGTGTTCGAGTCCATGTATTTCGTCACCTCCTACCGCGCCTGGCACGACCGCCAGGACAAGCGCCCGGCCTACCAGTGCCACCGGCGCTTCCTGCAGCACCTGCAGTGGCGCTGCCCCGGGGCCCCCTGGGTGCTCAAGGCCCCGAGCCACCTCATGGCGCTGGACGCCCTGTTCCAGGTCTATCCCGACGCCCAGGTCGTTCTGACCCATCGCGACCCGCTCAAGGTGCTGCCGTCCTGCGCCAGTTTCGCCAAGGTGCTGCGCGCCCCCTTCACCGGCCCGATAGATCTGAAGGAGCTGGGGGCGGAGGTGAGCCGGCGCTGGACCGACAGCGCCAACCTGCTGACCGCCTTTCGCTCGGAGCAACCCGAACTGAGGAGCAATTTTTTCGACGTCGGTTACCCCGAGCTGATCCGGGACCCGATCGCGGTCGTGCAGGGGATCTACCGCTACTTCGACCGGGAGTTGAGCCCCGAGGCGGAGGCCGCCATGCGGCTTTTCGTGGTGCGCAACCCCAAGGACAAGATGGGGGCGCACCTTTATTCGCTGGAAGAGTTCGGGCTGGACCGGGAAACCGAGAGGGGACATTTCCAGGGGTACACGGACTATTTCGGCATAGCGCCGGAGCGCTGAGCCAACAAGGTCGGCGCAATTTCTGTTACGGAGTGGCGGATGCCTTCTAGTACTACCAAAGCGAGCGTGAGCCCCATGCGCCGCTTCAATCTGATGCTGCTGGCGGTTGCCTCAATCGTGCTGTTCTTCACCCTGGTGAGGATCGACTGGCATGGCCTGGTGCACTCCTTCCTGCAGGAGTCGCGCTACTGGCCGCTGCTGCTGGTCCCCTACGGCCTGACCAGCTATTTCTGGGCCGTCTCCTGGAGCTGCCTTTTGACCGGCAAGGCCGGCTGCCCGCCGCTGCGGCGCCTGTTTTTCCTGCGCCTGGCCGGGGAGTCGCTGAACCAGCTGACCCCGACGGCCTCCCTGGGCGGCGAGCCCTTCAAGGCGCTGCAGCTGCACAACCTGGGCGTCGCCTGGCACGACGCGACGGCGTCGCTGGTGATCCACAAGGCGCTCATGGTGCTGAGCCTGGTGCTGTACATTCTGCTGAGCCTCGCGCTGATTCCCACGACCCTGCCCGGCATCTCGCCCACCCTGGCCGGCTTTTGCTGCCTGGGCACCTTGCTGCTGGCGGGCGCCGGCGCGGCCTTCGTTTTGCTGCAGCGGCGAAACCCCTGCTCCTCGCTGCTGCGCCTGCTGAGCCGGTTCGGCCTTTGCCCTGCGCTCCTCAGGGCGAGGGAGGCCGAGCTCGCCGCCCTGGACGCCGCCCTGGCCAACTTCTACCGCGAGCATGCCGGAGCCGGCCTGCTGGCGCTCTTCTTTTTCTTCCTGGGCTGGATGGTGCACGCGGTCGAGGTCGCCCTCATCTTCTGGCTGCTGGGGCACCCGATCGATCTCAAGGTGGCGCTTTGTCTCGACGCGCTGTCCCAACTGATCGCCGGACTAGGATTCATGATCCCGGTCTCTCTTGGCGTGCAGGACGGCGGCAATATCCTGCTCGCACTCGGATTCAATCTGGGCTCGACCCTGGGCGCCGGGTTCAGCATACTGCGGCGTTGCCGGGAGGCCTGCTGGCTGCTGCTCGGGCTACTGGCAGTGGCCTGGCAGAAGTCCGATTGACCTCCGGCTTCCGCGCCCCCTACAGGTACCCATGCAAAGATCGCTAGCCGCCATCATGCTGGTATTGGCCGGGTTACTCGCTTCCTGCACCTACAGCGTTCCCAGGAAATACCTGCCCTATCCCGTGTCCAACGACAGCTTCAACGACCCGGCGAAGACGGTCGCCATTCCGCTTCCGGTCATCGCCGCAAGTCCCAACGAAGGGATCACCTACGGCGGGCTGGTCGCCTTTTTGCTGCATAACGCCAAGGACGAAGTCAGCACGCTGGTCGTGCCGCAGCTCAACTACAACCAGTACTTCGGCGTCACGTCGACCCTGTACGGCGCTTTCTATCCCACCCCCGAAAAAAGCCTGCGGGTGAACCTGTCCAAGGCGACCACCATCAACCAGGAGTTCCGGGTGCGCTACCAGGACCGGGAGTTCCTGTCCGACCTGATGGAGCTTAATTTCACCGCCTTCGATTTCGCCGACGGCTCTTCGAGGTTCTTCGGATTCCAGTCCAATTCCTCCACCCAGGACGAGACCAACTACACGGACCAGGAGATCGGGGTGGGGGTCTCCGTCGGGTTTCGCTTCGCCGATCATTTCCAGGTGGTCCTGGGCGACCGCTACAAGAGGGTTGACATCAAAAGGGGCGCGGTCACCAAGGTCCCCTTCATAACGGACGTTTTCCCGGACGGGGAAGTACCCGGCGTCAACGGGTACAACGTGCATGCCCAGAAGCTCTCGCTCGTCTACAGCACCCTCGATTCGACGGGGATGCCGACCCGGGGCGCCAACGTGAGGTTTTCCATCGACAACAACTCGAAAATCCTCGGCAGCTCGGCCGTGTACCAGGGGTATGAGGTGGAAGCGAAGCTGTACTACCCGAAGCAGGAGGGGCGCTACGTCTCGGTGCTGCGCTTTGCCGGCAACCAGACCTTCGGCAACCAGGTCCCCTTCCTGGAGCAGAGTATCCTCGGCGGAGAGACCACCCTGCGGGGTTACGGCCAGAACCGCTTCATCGACAAGAGCTTTCTGCTGCTCAATCTGGAGGAGCGCATCAGGGTCTTCAGGTGGGAGATTTTCAACGTCAAGGCCGACTGGGAGCTGGCGCCCTTCGTCGATTTGGGCTCGGTCATGAAGACCCTCATCGCGGCGAAGGCGAGCAGTTTCGAGTTCAATCCGGGCGTCGGCCTGCGGGCGGTGGTGCGCCCCAACATCGTGGGCCGCATCGACGTCGGCATCGGCAAAGACGGTCCGGCGGTGTTCGTGGGATTGGGGTATCCCTTTTAGGGCGGGTCCCGATGTCATCAGGCACCGTGCCCCAGGTTTGGGCGAGCGATTTTGCCAATAGAACCGAAATGCGCGAACACGAGGTTCGCCCCTACGGAACATTGAGCCCTAGGGGCGAATCTTGTATTCGCCCGCCTTTCTGGCCCCCGAGGGAAAAAATCCCGATAACAGCCGTAGGGCCGGCACTCTGTGCCCACGCGGCGCCCATCCTGTCACGAGCTCCCCACTATCTGCAACACTCCCGCCCCCTTGATCTTCCCGGCCCTCAGGTCCGCGAGCGCCTGGTTGGCCTCGGCCAGCGGATAGCTCCGTATCTCGGTGCGGACCGGGATGCGCTGCGCCAGTTCCAGGAACTCCTCGCCGTCCAGGCGGGTGAGGTTCGCCACGGAGCGCAGCACGCGCTCGCCCCAAAGCAGGCGGTAGGGAAAGCTCGGGATGTCGCTCATGTGAATGCCGGCGCAGACCACCGTCCCGCCCTTGCACACCGCCGCGAGCGCCGCGGGGACCAGCTCGCCCGACGGCGCGAAGATGATCGCGGCCTGGAGTTCCTGGGGCGGCGCTTCCTGCGACCCCCCGGCCCAGGCCGCTCCCAGCTGACGGGCGAAGGCCTGCCCCTCCAGATCGCCGGAGCGGGTGAAGGCGTAGACCTCCCGCCCCTGCCAGCGCGCCACCTGGATGACGATGTGCGCCGCAGCGCCGAAACCGTAGATGCCGAGCCGGCGCGCGCTCCCGGCCAGGCGCAGGGAGCGGTAGCCGATGAGACCCGCGCACAGAAGCGGTGCCGCCTGCAGGTCGGAGAACCCCTCGGGAATGGCGAAGCAGAAGCGCTCGTCGGCCGCGGCATATTCGGCGAAGCCGCCGTCGCGCTGGTACCCGGTGAAGCGCGCCTGCTCGCAGAGGTTTTCCCTCCCCTCCCGGCACTCCGCGCAAATCCCGCAGGTGGCACCCAGCCAGGGCACGCCGACCCGGTCACCCAGCTGGAAAGCACCAGCGCCGTTCCCCAAGGCGGCCACCCGCCCGACGATCTGGTGCCCCGGGACCAGCGGCAGCTTGGGCTCGCTCAACTCGCCGTCCACGATATGCAGGTCGGTGCGGCAGATGCCGCAGGCGGCGACCCGCAGCAGCACCTGGCCGGGCCCGGGCGAGGGGACCGGCCGATCCTCGAGGCTTAAGGGCGCTCCAACTTTCCTCAGCACCATGGCACGCATGTAAGACGCTCCTTTCCCAAGTAGTTAAGCGCATTGACTCCTCACAACTCTAGTATAACTTCATCGGCGACATAGGAAAGGATCCTGGCAGGGAAGGTACCCTCACGGGGATGTCATGTCGCTGCAGGGACTGGATATTCTGGGAGTGAGTGGCTGTTGTGGTCCTCAGGTAAAAGGGGTTATAATGCCTTAATGCCTCTCGAGCCAGCGGTATGCCTCAAAGGATGAAGCACCATCTGCTGACTTTGGTAAGGGCGGCAGGGGGGGTAGGGTAGCAGGGGATGAGTCCATGAACCGAACCGGGGAACAACTTTTGTCGAGATTGCGGTCAGCCTTGCCGGGCTCGCGGGTTTACTGGGAGAAAGAGCCGACGGCGGCAAGTCTTGGCGGCGCAGTCTTGTCCGCCGAGTATCAGAACAAAAAGTTCACCATGCAGTTTGAACGCGCGGCCGGGAACGCGCCCGCCGAGGTCCTGGACGATTCCTTCCTGGAGCAGGTCGTGGACGATTTCAGAGATTTTTTCTCCCGGACCATCTACCCCAAGGAGAAGTTCACCAGGATCATTTGAGGCTCAAGGCCAGCGTCATCGTTTAGGTCCTTGAAGGAGGAACCGGTTGCCAAGGGAGGAAACTATGTCAAAACTCGGATCATCCATAGGATCAGGTACCAAATGGTTACTCACAGCGCTCATGATTACCCTGCTGAGCGCCGGATGCGCATCTGTCGGAGACCAAAGAGTCGAGGTACTCTATCAAAGGAGCGTGCACGCCTCCGGAGGCTCGGGTGACCTCTATCTCGTGGAGGAAGTGCCGCCTCCCACCGGCGGCTCCAGCACCATCCAGTGGGTCATCGGCGAGATACGCAACAAGGACGGCGCCAAGCTTGGCAACACGGTCACCGACACGGCGCCCATGGATACCTTGCTGGCGGCGTTCACCCAGGAATTCAAGTCGGCGGGATACAACACCGTCCAGTTGAATTCCATGCCTCCGGGCGCCGCCAAGGGAATGGTGCTGAAGAGTGCGACGGTCAAGCTCGACGAGGTGAAAAGTCCCTCCAACCTGGAGGTTAAAAGCAAAGTGACCGTCTCGGTTGAGCCGTGGCGCGATGGACGGGCCTTGACCAAGACCGAGTACGAGGCGGATTACAGCGAATCGGCCGTCACCGGCCGCGACGCCCTGGCATCCAAAGCACTGCTTCAGACGATTCAAACCATCATGAAGCGATCGGTACCTGATATAGTGAAAACGATAGAACAGAAGTAGCTCGGACAGTTTCGTGGGGTGGGGCGCAACCGCATCGGCGGGGTTCGGTTGGCGCGGGGTGCCCACCCAACCTTTGCAGCTTTAGCGAATCAAACTGGTGAACTATGGCACACTGCAACTTCAGACGCCTTTGCTTCGCGCTGGCGGCCCTCGTGCTGCTCTCCGCCTCCGTCTGCCGGGCGGCCGGCGACGCCGTGCTGCGCGACACCCTGGAAAACGGCCTGCGTGTGGTCCTAGTGCGCAACACCCTGGCCCCGGCCGTCGCCGTTCAGCTCAACTACCTGGTCGGCTCCGTGGAGGCGCCGCCCGGCTTCCCCGGCATGGCCCACGCCCAGGAGCACATGATGTTCCGCGGCAGCCCGGGGCTGTCGGCGGAGCAGCTCTCCACGGTCTTCGCCGGGGCCGGCGGAGAATCCAACGCCGCCACCCAGCAGACGGTCACCCAGTACGTCGCGACGCTCGCCAAGGAGGACCTGGACACCGTGCTACAGGTGGAGGCGATCCGCATGGCGGGCATCCTCGACAGCCCCGAGGCCTGGGGTGAGGAGCGCGGCGCCATCGAGCAGGAGGTCGAGCAGGACCTCTCCGACCCCGAGTACCTGCTGAGCGTGCGCCTGCAGGAAATCCTTTTCGCCGGCACCCCCTACCAGCATGACGCCCTGGGGACCCGGTCCTCCTTCGACCAGACCACTGCCGCGATGCTGCAAAAGTTCCATCGTGACTGGTACGCCCCCAACAACGCCATCCTGGTGGTGGTGGGCGATATCGATCTGGCGCGCACCCGGGAGGCGGTGCACCGGCTCTTCGGGGGCATAGCCGCGCGCCCCCTCCCGGCGCGCCCGCAGGTCGCACTGCAGCCGCTCAAGCCCGCCTTCCTGGAACTCGACTCCAATCTTCCCTACGGCCTGGCCCTGGCCGCCTATCGCCTCCCGGGGTACCAGAGCCCCGACTACGCGGCCGGCCAGGTGCTGGGCGATGTGCTCTCCAGCCAGCGCGGCAACCTGTATGCCCTGGTTCCGGAAGGGCGCGCGCTCGCCACGACGTTCGAAGGGATCAGCCTCCCCCAGGCGGGGGCCGGCTTCGTCTCGGCGGCCTTCCCGCAGGGGGGCGACGGCAAGGCCCTGATACAGGCGCTGCAAAAGATCATCGCGGACTACCTGGTTAACGGCATCCCGGAGGAATTGGTGCAGGCGGCCCAGCAGCGCGAGGTGGCCGAGCTCGAGTTCCAGAAGGATTCCCTCGCCGGGCTGGCGTCCGCCTGGTCCCAGGCGCTGGCCGTCGAGGGGCGCACCTCGCCGGATGACGACCTAAGGGCAATCCGCCGGGTCACCGTGGCAGATGTCAACCGGGTGGCGCGCAGCTTCCTGGTGAACCAAACGGCAGTCACCGCCTTACTCACCCCGCGTCCCTCCGGCAGTCCGGTAGAGGCCAAGGGTGCCCCCCGCGGCAAGGAATCGTTCGTGCCGAAGAGCCTGCAGCCGGTCGCCCTGCCTCCCTGGGCCAGCAGGCTCACCAAGGCCCTGCCGACCGCAGCCGTGGAGAAGCAGCCGGCGTCCATCACCCTTGCCAACGGCCTGCGCCTGATCGTGGTCACCACCTCGGCAAGCGACGCCGTCGGGGTCTACGGCGAGGTGAAAAACAGCTCCTACCTGCAAACCCCGCCCGGCAAGGAGGGGGTGAACAAGCTCCTCGACTCGCTCTTCTCCTACGGGACGACAACCCTGGACCGCCTCGCCTTCCAGAGGGCCCTGGACGAGATAGCCGCCGAGGAGTCGGCGGGTACCAGCTTCTCCCTGAAGGTCCTGAAGGCGCACTTCTCACGCGGGGTGGAGCTCTTGGCCGCCAACCTGCTGCACCCGGCCCTCCCGGAGTCGGCCTTCAAGGTCGTGCAGGGCCAGACCGCGGGCGCCCTGGCGGGGGAACTGCAGAGCCCGGCCTGGTTCACCGAGCGCGCCATGAACCTTGGGCTCTATCCACCGGGCGACCCCAAACTGCGTTACGCCACACCGGAGAGTGTTCAGGCGCTCACCCTGGACGACGTGAAGCAGTACCACCGTTCCGTGTTCCGTCCCGATCTGACCACCATCGTCGTGATCGGCCCGGTGACGGCGCAGGCCGCCAGGAAGGTCATCGCGGCCCACTTCGGCTCCTGGCGCGCCTCCGGTCGCCGTCCGGCGACCGACCTGCCGCCGGTGCCGCCCAACGTGCCGCGCGCGGTGGCGGTGCCGGACAAAAGCCGCTCCCAGGACGAGGTGACCCTGGTGGAGACCCTCGGCCTCACCCGGGCGCATCCTGACTACTACCCCCTCCAGGTGGGCCTGCGCGTCCTGTCGGGTGGCTTCTACGCGACCCGGTTGGACCGCGACCTGCGCGAGAAGGCGGGGCTGGTCTACAGCGTCGAGGCCTTTTTGCAGGCCGGCAAGACCCGTTCGATCTTCGGAGTCTTTTACGGCTGCGACCCGCAAAACGCGGAGCGGGCCCGCGGCCTGGTCCGGCAGAACCTGCTCCTGATGCAAAAGGAGCCGGTCTCCCCGGGCGAGCTTTTGCAGGCCAAGACCATCCTGCTGCGCCAACTGCTGCTTTCCCGGACCAGCACCGCGAGCATCGCGGAGCAGCTGCTCCATCTGGTCCTCACCGGGCTACCCCTGGACGAGCCTTCCCGGGCTGCGCGGCGCTACCGGGCCGCCAGCGCCCTCCAGGTGAGGAGGGCGTTTTCCCGCTGGCTGCGTCCCGGCGCTTTCGTGCAGGTCACCCGCGGGCCGGGCCCCCGGTAAGCTCCGCTCTTCAAGTCCCCGGCAAGCTCCACTCTCCGCCACGCGCAGCCTGCCGAAAAATCAGCGTCCCCGTGGGAGTCACCGGGATCCGGCCCGCACTGCCGTTAGGTGAAGACCCGGGCAGGCGGGAGAGTCTGGCCGAGTGGGAATCGTTAACGTAGTTGCAGTGAACCCCGTCCTGCCGTATCAACCGGCCGATTACTGTCACAGGCAGCCCGCTTCGTCGCTTCATTCAACAAAATTCCCACTTCAATCTTAAGTTTAGTTTGCAGTCACCGATAAGCTTACCTACGCTCTGAGAATAGAGCGTGTTGTCCAAAGCTTAGGGCCGTCACTGTGCTGGAAAACTTACGCGCACGCGTTGACAGGCGCTAATCTTGCATGTGTCACGCGATCGTATTTTTTGCATTGCATAACAATTAGAACGCTGTTATCGTGACTTTCGTCAGGGGCAGCGCTACGCATCTGACACAGCGGTTATCCTCGATATTCTGGGTGTCTGCCCGTGCCATCCGGGTCGTAACCTCCCTAGTATAAAGCCACATCAGCTTCAGTGCACGAGGGTGTTGCGTCTACCCTTGATTCTTTGCGGGCATATTACAGATATTATCGAGGTTACTATGAGAACACCGAGTTTTGTCACTCCCTTGCTTCTCCTGGTCGCTTTGTGGCCGCTGCAGCTCGTGACCTCAGGCCCGGCCCAGGCGGGCGCCCAGAAGGATCAGCAGGAGACGGGGAAGGCAGCCGCCGGCGACCAAAAGCTCGAGAAACCCGCGCTCCCCTACGACATCAAGAACAAGCCGCCGGTGCAGACCTTTCCCGTGCCGCGTCCCCCGTTTTCCCCCGACATCTTTCCCTGCAGCCAGTGCCACGCCATGATGAAGCCCAACCTGAACCCGAGGGTGCTCACCGATTACCACACGGAGATCGTGCTGCATCACTCGGAGGGGCGCTGGTGCACGGACTGTCACAACGCGCTGGACCGCGACAAGCTGCGGCTCATCTCGGGGGAACTGATCGACTTCTCCGTTTCCTACCGGCTCTGCGGCCAGTGCCACGGCGACAAGTTCCGGGACTGGAAGGTCGGGGTGCACGGCAAGCGGACCGGCAACTGGAACGGCGACAAGCAGTACCTGCTCTGCGTCCATTGCCACAACCCGCACGACCCCAAGTTCAAGCCGCTCAAGCCGCTTCCCCCGCCGGTGCGTCCGGCCAATCTCAGACGCTGATCGCCCTAACCTTCTTAATTGGGAGTTAAGTCTTATGTCCGATACAGAAAACCGCGACGAACACGTACTGCACCGGTCCCGCCGCAAGATGCTGAAGAGCCTGGCGGCCGGCATCGGCCTGATCGCCCTGCCGGGCAAGGAAGCCTCCGCGTCGGTCTGGGAGGAGTTCTTCCAGAAGCACTTCCGGGAGCTCTCCAAGGATGAGCTCAAGGGGGTCATCGACCGGATGGAGCAGCAGTACAGCAAGCAGTTCGGCAAAAAGGTCAAGGTGAAGACCACGCTCCCCATCGAGGGGGTGAAATACGGCTACGGCCTGGACCTTTCCCGCTGCATCGGCTGCCGACGCTGCGTGTACGGCTGCGTGGCGGAGAACAACCAGTCCAGGACCCCCCAGATCCAATGGATCCGGGTCATGCAGCTGGACAAGGATAAGGGGGTCGACCTCTCCCACGCCGAGCATTACTACAACCCGGCGGAGGTTCCGGCCAAGGGGCATTTCTACATGCCGGTCCAGTGCCAGCAGTGCGAAAATCCCCCCTGCACCAGGGTCTGCCCGGTGCAGGCGACCTGGAAGGAGCACGACGGCATCGTGGTGGTCGACTACAACTGGTGCATCGGCTGCCGCTACTGCATGGCCGCCTGCCCCTACGGCGCCCGCCACTTCAACTGGGCCAAGCCGGTGCTCCCGCCGGCCGAGATGAACCCCAACACCCATTATCTCGGGAACCGTCCCCGCCCCAAGGGGGTCGTGGAGAAGTGCACCTTCTGCATCCAGCGCACCCGCGAGCAGCCCGGGCGCTACCCCGCCTGCGAGGAGGCCTGCCCGGTGGGCGCCCGCAAGTTCGGAAACCTCCTGGACCCGGAAAGCGAAATCCGCTACCTGATAGAGCACAAGCGGGTCTTCATCTTCAAGGAAGACCTCAACACGCAGCCCAAGTTCTTCTACTTCTACGCAACCTAAGCCAGGCGAGGGAGACACGATGAGAAATATTGTGCATTTTTTATCAGGGTCGCTGTCACTGGTCTGCAAGGGGAGCAGGGCCTACTACATCTGGGTCTGCTGCCTGCTGGTCATCGCGGCGCTCGGCGCCACGGCCTACCTGCACCAGCTGGACGAGGGGCTCATCGTCACCAACATGCGGGACCAGGTCTCCTGGGGCTTCTACATCTCCAATTTCACCTTCATGGTGGGGGTCGCCGCGGCGGCCGTGCTCCTGGTGATCCCGGCCTACGTGTACCACTGGAAGCCCATCAAGGAGATCGTGATCCTGGGGGAGCTACTGGCGGTCTCGGCGATCATCATGTGCATGCTGTTCGTGACGGTGGACATCGGCCACCCCGAGCGGGCCTGGCACCTGATCCCCTTTCTCGGCAAGCTGAACTGGCCCTATTCGCTGCTTGCCTGGGACGTCGTGGTGCTCAACATCTACCTCGTTCTCAACGTGACCATCGCGACCTACATCCTTTACAACCTGTACTACCGCCGGGAGCCCAACAAGCATTTCACCACACCCCTCATCCTTTGCTCCATACCGTCGGCGATTTCCATCCACACCGTGACCGCCTTTCTCTACAACGGCTTGGGCGCGCGCCCCTTCTGGAACTCCTCCATCCTGGTGCCGCGCTTTCTCGCCTCCGCCTTTTGCTCGGGCCCCGCCTTCATGATCCTCATTTTCATGGTGGTGCGCAGGTTCACCAGGTTCAAGATCGACAACAAGGCGATCCAGAAGATCGCCGAACTCATCGCCTACGCGATGTTCATCAACCTGCTGCTGCTGGGCGCCGAGCTCTTCAAGGAGTACTATACCGGGAGCATCCACCTGGCCCCGGTGCAGTACCTTTTCCAGGGTCTGGACGGGCATTCCATGCTGGTACCCTGGATCTGGACCGCCATGACCTTCAACATCACCGCGTTCGTCATCTTCCTGATCCCGGAGCTGCGCAAAAAAGAGCTGACCCTGGTGATCGGCTGCGTCCTGATGTTCATCGGCGTCTACATCGAGAAGGGGATGGGGCTGGTGATCCCCGGTTTCATCCCCGATGTGCTGCACGAGATTTACGAGTATTCCCCCTCCGGCACGGAGCTGCTGCTGGCCCTGGGGATCTGGGCCACCGGGCTTTTGATCTACACGGTGCTCCTGAAGGTCGCCATCCCGATCCTGGACGGAGATTTTCACGTGGCGGACGACGGGGTCGGCTCCTACATCAGCGACCAGTTGTACCAACCGCGTCAGGACACGGAGCAACTCGCCGTCGCCGGTGCCGAGAGCTCCGAATACGAAGAAGCTTGAAAACCAGCCATAACACTCGGGGCATTTTGTTACACGATTAGCGACAGTCTTCCGCTTCCAAGACTCTCCCCCCCCCCCCTTGCGGGGGAGGGTCGGGGTGGGGGGGAAGCAGCTGTCCCCCAGGCTCCCTTCCCCCTTGCGCGACAATTCTTCGAGGTTTCAGGCTTTTAGCGCAACTTTTTGAATTTTTTTACTTTTGTCTAAGTACCTGTTATTCTATACCGTATAAGGAAGAGGGGGGCGCCGGGTAACGCCGAGGCTGCCGGCCCCCGAGCGGCACTCCGGACGGCCGGACCGGTCGCGTGCCTGCTCCCTTTTGCCCGGGGTTCCGCTCGCAGCTGCTGCGTTTTCAGCTTTGGGGGTCCACCCCGGAGTGTCTGCGAGCTGACTGGCCCCTGGGCGGGACGCTTGAATATTTTGTGCTGAGGAGATGGGCGACGATGCCTTCATGCGTTCTGATAATCGACGATTCCGACAAGTTTCGTGGCCAGATCATCCGCACCGTCATGGAAAGCTCTCTTTTCGAGACCTTCCGGGAGGCGAAAGACGGGCTGGAAGGTTTCAAGTCCATGGTGGACGCCAAGCCCGACCTGGTGATCTGTGACCTGCAGATGCCGCGCATGGACGGCTTCAAGTTCTTGCAGATGGTGAAGGTCCGGCCGGAACTGCGCGATATCCCCATCATATTCTTGACCAGCAGGTCGGACCGGGAATCGAAGATCAGGGTCCTGGAGCAGGGCGCCAGCGATTATGTGACCAAGCCGTTCGACGCCGCCGAACTGGTGGCGCGCGTGAAGATCCATCTGAAGATCAAGATGCTGCAGGACGAATTGAGAAGGACCACGGAGCATTTCAAGGAACTCTCCAACACCGACCCGCTCACCAACCTGTACAACCGCCGCTTTTTCTCCGACGTGTTCGAAAGCGAGATGCAGCGTGCCAAGCGGCTGAAGGCCTCCCTTTCCCTCATCATCCTGGACGTGGACAAGTTCAAGGCGATCAACGACCTGTACGGGCACCAGCATGGGGACAAGGTCCTGATAGCCGTCGCCGAGAAGCTGCACGGGGCGCTACGCACCTACGACTTCGCCTCGCGCTACGGCGGCGACGAGTTCGTGCTGCTGCTTCCGGCAACTCCCATCTCCGGAGCCCTGGAAGTCGCCGAGCGCCTGCGCGCTTCGGTGCGGTCCATCGCCCTGGCCTCCCCCATGGAGCAACTTACCATCACGGCAAGCCTGGGGGTCGCCGCGTTTCCCACCGAACAGGTCCAGGGCGTGGATTCCCTGTTTTACCAAGCCGACTTTGCCCTCTACCAAGCCAAGCAAAACGGGCGCGACCGGGTGGAGACGACTAACGACACTACCTCATTGCCCCATCCCTGACACTGGCTTTGGGTCCCACCGCATAAAAAAGATCTCCCGTAAAAAAACACTCAATTTAATGCCTGTGCTGACGAAAAGAACAGCATGTAATTCGTTCAGCACAGGGGGGAGCACATGTGGTACAAACTGGAATACTCATCGGAGACCATCGATAACCTGAAGAAAGAGATGCAGCGGCTCCAGGAAGAAGCAAGAAGGTTGCTCTATGAGGCCAAGCTTATGGAACAGGAGGAAGAGGCTGAAAGGATGAGCGATTTCAGCTACATGTTCCAGGCTGCGCAACCCGGCAAGGAAAACAGCGACCAGCAGATCTCCTGGCTTTGCCGAAACGTGCATTTCTGAAGAACAATTCACCATTGCGGGAGCCGGCCGCCGTTCGGGCCGCCGGCTCCCGTGCCAATGCTCCAGCGCGCAGTCGGTCCCTCCGCGGCAGGTTCTCCATCTCGCAATTATTTGACTTTCCCCAAGGCACGGACTATCTTATCGATGCGGTTCCGCGATTGCTTCCAGACGCCCAATCATCGCTGTTTTGACATTCCTCACAGTGACATGAGATATTAATACAATGAGTGCCACCCACCGCAATCGCATCCTAGTTATATCCAGCGTGGTAATCTGCAACCTGTTCGTGTGGGTGCTTTCCGGCTACTTCCTGGCTCAGAGCAGACGGCAAAACGAACATCAAGCTGAGGTCTTCACCCAAAATATCGCCACGGCCATCGATCAAAGCCTCTCCGGATCCATTGAAAAGGTAGACCTGGCCATGCGCGCCGTCGCGGATGCGCTGGAACAGAGCGCCCCGGATGGCGGCCGGCCCGCGAAAATCGAGACCCTGCTGCTCAGCTACCCGCAGAGGTTACCCGATCTCGCCAGCATGCGGGTGACCGACGCCGCAGGGGTAGTGATCTTCGGCAAGGGGGCGGATCCGCGCACCCCCGTAAGTTACTCCCGCCGCCCTTTTTTCTCCGCGCTTCGCGACCACCCCGAGGCCGGCCTTCAGGTCACGCCCCCCATGTTCGGGTATTTTTCCCACCGCTGGGTCATCGGCTTTGCCCGGCGCTACGTAGCGGCCGATGGGCGCTTCGCCGGGGTGGTAACCTCCGCCATCACCCTGGATCATTTCACCGACCTGATTTCACGCTTCAACGTCGGTCCCGGGGGCGGCATCACGCTGCGCGGCACCGATTTCGCCCAGATCGCCCGCTATCCCAAGAGTCCCCGCGGTCAGACCAGCGAGATCGGCAACACCGTCGTGTCCCCCGAGCTCAAGGAACTGGTCCGCTCCGGCCTGCCCCAGGCCACCTACCACACCAGGACCCCCATTGACGGCGTCGAGCGGATCCTCACCTTCCACCGCCTGGGGGCGCTTCCCATGATCGCCACCGTCGGGCTGGCCAGCCGGGACTACCTGGCGGAATGGCGCAGCGACGTCGCCAACACCTGCCTGCTGCTCGGCAGTTTCCTGCTGCTTTCCCTGGTCTCCGCCGTCGCCGTGCTGCGCGCCATGCACCGGATAGAGGAGGAAAGCTCCAAGCTGACCCGCTCGGAGGAGCGTTACCGGAGCCTCTTCGAGAACGCCCCCTTCGGCATCTATCAGACCACTCCCGAGGGCCGCCTGACCAACTCCAATCCGACCATACTGCGGATGTTCGGATACCAGGGGGCTGAGCAGATGAATCCGGTCCGGACTGAGCCCGCCGACAGCTATTACGTCCACCAGGAGCAGCGCGCGGCCATGCTGCACCGGGCGCTGGCCGCGCCGGGCTATGTCCAGGGAGAGGTGCTCTTCCGCCGCATAGACGGTTCGCACTTCACTGGCAACCTCCACATGAGGGCCGTGCCCGGCGAGGGCGGCAAGCTTTTGGAAGGTTTCGTAGAGGACATCAGCTCCCGCAAGGGTGCGGAGGCGGCGCTGCAAAAAAGCGAGTGGCACTTCCGCCTGATGGCGGAAACCGTCCAGGAGGTGTTCTGGCTCACCGCGCCTGCCGACAACGCGCTCCTTTACCTGAGCCCCGCCTTCGAAAAGATCTGGGGGGTGAGCTGCGCCGCGGTGTACGCCAACCCGAGGCTTTGGATGGAGGCGATCCTGCCGGAATACCTGCCGCAGGTGCGGCGCGACCTGGAGGCCTTGTACCAGGGGAGCGCCGTCCAGATGGAATTCCGCATCAGGCGCCCCGACGGCACGCTGCGCTGGATCTGCGACCGGGGCTACCCTTACCGGGACGCCTCGGGGGCGGTTACCTACATAACCGGAGTCGCCTCCGACGTCACCGAGCGCAAGCTGGCGGACGAGGCGCTGCGGGTGAGCGAGAGCAAGTTCAGGATAATTTTCGAAAACGAGGTCTATGCCATCTGCATCTTCGAGGTGGAGTCCCAGCTGATACTCGACGTCAACGAGGCGCACCTCGCTATGTACGGCTACTCCAGGGAGGAGCTCTGCTCCGGCATGAGGGTCTTGGACCTGAGCGCCGAGCCCGGCAAGTCCGAGCTTTCGATCCACAGCATCGCACGGGCGCGCACCATGTTCGTCCCCCTGAAGTACCACCGGAAGAAGGACGGCACGCTCTTCCCGGTCGAGATCGTCGGGGGGGCGTACCTTTGGAACGGCAGGAATGTCATGTTCGGGATGGTCCACGACATCACGGAGCGCGTCAAGGCCGAGAAGTCGCTCAAGAAGTATGCCCAGCGCCTCATCGTGCAGGAAGAGGACCTGAGGAAGCAGGTCTCCATGGAGCTGCACGACGACATCGGGCAGGAACTGACCGCTCTCGGCCTCAACCTCGCCCACCTCGGCAGACACCTACCGGCGGGGGCCGGCGACGAGCTGCAATCCACCCTGACGGATTCGCGACTCCTGACCAAGGAGATCAGCCGCACGGTGCGCAACCTGATGGTGAACCTGCGGCCGGTGCAACTGGAGGAGTACGGTCTGGCCGGGGCGATCCGCTCCTACGCGGACCAGTATGCGCAAAGAAGCGGCCTCGCCGTCTCCCTCGACATCAGCCCCCGGTTTCCGCGGCTTCCTGCCAAGCTGGAGATCGCGTTTTTTCGCATAACCCAGGAGGCGCTCAACAACGTCGCCAAGTATGCGGCCGCCACGGTGGTGACGATTTCGCTGACCAGCCAGGACAGCCGGGTCAGGCTCCGGATCACGGACGACGGGCAGGGCTTCGAGCCCCGTGAAGCGAGCCTGCAGCCGACGGGGTCCGGCTGGGGACTGGCCATCATGCGCGAACGGGCGGAACTCATCGGTGGCAGCTTCCGGCTCACGACGCAGCCGGGGGCGGGAACCTCGATTCTGGTGGAAGTAGCTGAGGGGGGAATAGCATGGCAATCACCATCCTGATCGCGGACGATCACGCCCTGATTCGCAAGGTGCTCCGGCGCCACCTGGAAACGCAGCCGGACTTCAACGTGGTGGGGGAGGCCGTGAACGGCCGGGACGCCGTGGACCAGGCCGGGGTGCTGCTGCCCGATCTGGTCCTCATGGACGTCTCCATGCCCGAGCTGGACGGCATCGAGGCGACGCGCCTCATCTGCCAGGGCTTGCCGCAGGTGAAGGTGCTGATCCTCTCCATCTACAACTCGAGCGAGCACTGCAACCGCGCCCTGAGCTCCGGGGCGCGTGGCTACCTCCTCAAGGAGTCGGCCTCGGAGGAGGTCGTGGCGGCCATCCGCGCCATCATGGACGGGGGGTGCTACCTGGGCGCCGGGATGACGCCGGGCGTTTAGCCTACCACCCGAGCGCCAGCTTCAGGCCCAGGACTCCGCCCAGCGTCAGGAAAAGGGTGCGGACCAGCCGGTACCCTTTGCGCCGGCCCAGCCGCGAGCCGAGGTAGGCGCCGAGCATGGAGCCGGCCGTGGAGGGGAGCATCAGCCTGGCGTCGGCCAGGCCGGCGCCGGTATAGATGGCCACCGCGCAACAGTTCCAGGTGAAGGCGACCACGTAGTAATAGCCCAGCGCGGTGACCAGGGGATAGCCGCGGGCCTTCGACAGCAGCAAGGAGGTGAACAGGCCGTTTCCCGAGCCGAAGAACGACTCGTAGCAGCCAAGCGGGAAGGCGAGCAGGCCGGTGGTCCGGCGGGAGAGGCAGGGCTCGCTTTCGGAGCGGCCCAGCGAGGGGTTGCAGGCCACCACGGCGACCAGGCAGATGATGATGACGCCGATGACGCGCTGCAGCTGGTGGCCGTCGAAGCGGCGCACGATCAGCGTCCCGAGCCAGACCCCGGCGAGCCCGCAGCAGACCATGGACCTGATCAGCGGCCAGTCGAGCGCCTTCCCCTTGAGGTAGTTGCGGGCGGCGATCAGGGTCCAGGATGCGCCGTTTAGCTGGTTGGAGGCGATGGCGACCGGCAGCGGGAAGCCGAGCGCGAGCCAGACCGGCGTGGTGAGCATCGCGGAGCCCGCTCCGCTCATGGAGCTGAGCAGGCTCGCCAGGAAGGCGGCGGAAAAAATGATCAGGATTTGCATGGTTGTATCTGGCCTTCTGCAATTAGGAAACTGTCGGAGTTAAAGAAAAACGCCCGACCTCAGCGGGGTAGGGCGGTGCCGAAACTAGCCCATTTCCCGGCTCATATCAAGGGGTTTTTTCCTTTATCGCCAGGCCTATCTCCCGGCCTCAATCCATCCCGGATCCAAACCTCCCTCCCCCCTAGCGGGGGAGGGTCGGGGTGAGGGGGAAGGCTCCATTTTGGACTCCGTTGGCAGCTTCACCCTCCCCCCAACCCCCTCCCGTCAGGGGAGGGGGAGTCTGTGCGACCTACCCACCCCGAACGTCAACGCTCATCAGTATACCCATCAAGTAGACTATGCAAAATATTTATTGACCTAAATGGTATGGTTTGGTAATGTACGAACCAGACCGGGGTGGTGTTCCAATTTGTCGAAGAACGTCAGGGAAAGCCTCGTAAAGTCCCCAATCATCCCAGAAGTCGGGCCTGCCTAAACCCGCGAGAGATCGCAGGCCGAGAACGGCGCCGATCATCTCACGAAGCAGCATTTAGTAGCACTACGCGGCACCTGCCGTCTTGAAGTATTTCTGGGGGGACTGACACATGCAAGGTACGCCGCGCTTTCATACTCTCCTCTCCAGTTACGAGCACACCACCAAATTAATCGACACGCTTGACCAGAACGCCTCCAGCGACGACTGCATCCGGCAGGCATGCGCAGACACGACCGGAACAGGTTGTAATTATATAATTCTCTACCAACAATTTTGTGGGGGAGGGTCCTTAATGTCTGGAGCCGAGCAGCCGAAAAATAGATATGGACAACCTGACGCCGACGGCCTCCTGGAGGGGCGCGGCATGGGTATCTCCAAGCCAGCTTCGGCACTGTTGCCTTCGCGAAATACGTGCTCCGCCCTTGACATGACCCCAGTCATGGTAGAGTCTTTGACTGACAATGACAATAACCGGCAAGTATCAAGAGCAAGCGCATATGGTCAGAGACAGTAAAGCAGGTTCCCCAGGTTGAGTGAGTTCGAAGCAGGTCAGTCAGTATGGGCTGGAAATAACAGCCGAGCAAGTTGGCAGACAGCAAAACAGGTGAAATCGACCCTATGGTCATGGATATAGATCAGAAAAAATTGAATGACCTCCTCAGGGAGCCGCTGCATCCCGCGGCCGCGGGCGAGTTGCGGCGCTGCAAGGGCGTCTTCTTCGTCGGCGGCGAGCTTCCGGTCAATGAGACCCTGGAGACCATGTACGAGAGCTTCTGCATGGAGTCCACGGAGCTTTTCCACCTCTCCTTTGGCGCCCTGAGCAGCTTTCACGGCTCCGAGGAGATGGCCCGGCAGATCAAGAAGAATTTCCACGTACGGCTGATGGGCCGGCTCGATAACCCCGCCTCGCATCAGGTTCTGGAGCGCATCTACGCCGCCGGCGTGGATATCCTGGATATCCCGCTCGGGACCTTCGAGCAGCTCTCGGGCACCAAGTATCAAACCCTGCTGTCGGCCAAGCCCATTTTCCCGCGCTGGTCGGTGGCTTCCACCCTGCTTGCCGGGGAGGAAAGCGCTGCTGGCACCATGAAGGGCATCGACGCCCTGCTCAAGGACGGGATCGTTCCGCTGGTGGCGCTCGGCAAGTCCCTGGCCGGCGCCTCGCCAGAAGCTGTCGTCCCGATCTTTCAGCACCTCGCCTCCGGGTGGGAAAGCTTCGAGGTTCCCATCCAGCCGTTTCTGCCGATGATAAGCTTTCTGACGCCGCTGGCGCCCAGGGATCCCTCGGGGCTCCTGCGCGGCCTGATGAACAAGTTCCATGACCGGCGCCTGCTGGTGGCGTCCGACCTGAGGCGGCACCTGCGCGTGAAGAGCGCCGAAGACTCCATGGACTCGGCGGCGCTCTGATGGCTCCCATATCGTTCGACAAGCCGCTCAAGATCGACACCCGGCCGCTTTGGCTCATCGTGATCGACCGGACCACCCGCTACCAGGTGCTGGCGGGGCTGGTCGTGGTGACCGCGATCCTTTTGCGGCTCTCCCCGCCGCAGGGGCTCTCCGTGGACGGCTACCGCTCGCTGGTGCTCTTCGGCGCGACGATCTTCCTCTGGATCTCCGGCCTGCTGCCGATTGCGGTCTCGGCGCTCCTTTCCATGGTGATGCTCCCGCTCCTGGGGATCATGGACGCCAAGAAGACCTACTCGATGTTCGGCAACGAGGCGGTCTTCTTCATCCTGGGCGCCTTCATCCTGGCGGCCGCCATGACCGGCACCGGCCTGTCGGCCCGGCTGGCCCGCACCATGCTGGCCAAGTTCGGCAGGACGCCGACCCGTCTGGCGCTGACCGTGTTCCTGCTCTCGGCGCTGCTCTCCTTCATCATGAGCGAGCACGCGGTCGCCGCCATGATGTTCCCGGTGGTGTCGGAGATCGCCATGGCGCTCAAGCTGGAGAAGGGGAAGAGCAGCTTCGGCCGGCTCCTCTTCATGTCGATCGCCTGGGGCTGCATCATCGGCGGCATCGCCACCTTCCTGGGCGGTGCCCGGGCGCCCCTGGCGGCGGTGCTCCTGAAGGAGGCGACCGGCCTGCACTTCAGCTTTCAGGAATGGACCTTTGCCGCCTGCATGATCGTCATCCCGCTTATGGTGATCGGCTTCCTGCTGCTGCTTCGCTTCTTCCCGCCCGACATCACGGACGTGGACGAGGGGCGCAAGTTCCTCAACAAAAAGCGCCTGGAAACCGGGAAGATGAGTTACGATGAGATGCTGACCGCGCTGGTCATGGTGCTGACCGTCGCGAGCTGGATAGTCTTCGGGGAGAAGTCGGGCCTCGCCGCCATCGCCATACTGGGGGCGGCCGCGCTCTTCACCTTCCGGGTGGTCTCCTGGGAGATCATCGAGGAGTACGTCAACTGGGGCATCGTCCTTATGTACGGCGGCACCATCGCCCTCGCCGCCGCGCTGGAGAAGACCGGGGCTGCGGTCTGGGTCGTCAAGCAGGGGCTCGGGAGCATGTCGCACTCGCCGCTGGCGATCATCGCCGCGGTCTCGCTGGTGGCCATGATCCTCACCGAATGCATCAGCCACGCCGCGGTTGTCGCGATCCTGATGCCGGTCGGCATGGGGATGTGCAAGACGCTCGGCATGGACCCCAAGGTCATGACCCTGGCCATAGCGCTCCCCGCGGGGCTCGCCTACTGCCTGCCGATGGGCACCCCGGCCACCGCCATCGCCTACGCCTCCGGCTTCATGAAAAGCCGCGAGATCATCACCTCGGGCGCCGTCATCATGACCATATCGTGGGGGCTTTTCCTGCTCTCGGTACTGTTCATCTGGCCGCTTTTAGGGCTTAAAATCTGAAAACTGAAAAGGAAGGATGCACCATGACAACAGAAATCCCCGAACTTCCGGGGGACGCCACCGCGCAGCAGATACTCCGTACCGGCATAGCGGCCGCCGGCGGCCCGGTCTCCCTGGCCTGCTCCTTCTCCCTGGAGGACGTCGTCATCATCGATCTGGCCCACGAAGCGGGCCTGGAGCTGGGGGTCTTCGCCCTGGACACCGGCCGCCTGAACGAGGAGACCTATGAGGTGGCCGATGCGCTGGTCGAGCGTTACGGGCTTAAAATCGACTGGTACTTTCCGAAGCACGAACTGGTGCAGCAGCTGGAGCGCGCCGAGGGACTCTTCTCCTTTCGCGAGTCGCTGGACAAGCGCCATGCCTGCTGCGGCATCCGCAAGGTGGAGCCGCTCTCCCGGGCGCTGCACGGCCTGGCCGGATGGGTGACCGGCATGCGGCGCGACCAGGGCTCCACCCGCGGCGAGCTGCAGGCGATCGAGCGCGACGAGCTGAACGGCGGCATCCTGAAGATCAATCCGCTGCTCGACTGGAGCGAGGAGCAGTTGCTTTCCTACACCGCGGAGCGCCGCCTGCCCAAGAACCGCCTGTACAGCGAGGGGTACCGCTCCATCGGGTGCGCCCCCTGCACCCGGGCGGTTGAGCCCGGCGAGGACGCCCGCGCCGGCCGATGGTGGTGGGAGCACGCGGACCACAAGGAATGCGGCCTGCACCGCAGATGAAAAACCCCGGCCCTCCCCCCGGCGGGGGAGGGCCGGGGTGAGGGGGAAGGCGCCATCTTGGACTGCCTTGGCAGCTTCACCCGCCCCCCGACCCCCTCCCGTCAAGGGAGGGGGAGCATTGATCCAAAGACTAACCGGACAACACTGCGACAAAGGAGCAGCAATGAAGAAAAATCTCACCCATCTGCAGCTGTTGGAGGCGGAAAGCATCCACATCCTGCGGGAAGTCGTGTCCGAGTTCGCCAACCCGGTGATGCTCTACTCCATCGGCAAGGACTCCGCGGTCATGCTGCACCTGGCCCGCAAGGCCTTCTACCCGGCGCCGCCCCCCTTTCCCCTGTTGCACGTCGACACCACCTGGAAGTTCCGGGAGATGATCCAGTTCCGGGACCGCATGGTTTCCGAGTGCGGCCTCGACCTGATCGTGCACGTGAACGAGGAGGGTGTCCGGCAGGGGATGTCGCCCTTCACCCACGGCGGGCTCTACACCGACGTCATGAAGACCGAGGGGTTGAAGCAGGCGCTGGACCTTTACAAGTTCGACGCCGCCTTCGGCGGGGCGCGCCGGGACGAGGAAAAGTCCCGGGCCAAGGAGCGCATCTTCTCCTTCCGCTCCGCGAACCACCGCTGGGACCCCAAGGACCAGCGCCCTGAGCTTTGGAACCTGTACAACACCCGCATCAAGCCGGGCGAAAGCATCCGGGTGTTCCCCATCTCCAACTGGACCGAACTGGACATCTGGCAGTACATCCACCTGGAAGGGATCCCCATCGTGCCGCTCTACTACGCCGCGGTCCGGCCGGTCGTGGAGCGCGACGGCATGCTGATCATGGTGGACGACGACCGGCTCGCTCTGAGGCCCGGCGAGGTGATCCAGCACAAGTCGGTGCGCTTCCGCACCCTGGGGTGCTACCCGCTGACCGCGGCCGTGGAGTCCGAGGCCGACACCCTGCCGCGCATCATCCAGGAAATGCTCCTGACCCGGACGTCGGAGCGCCAGGGGCGCCTGATCGACCACGACCAGGCCGGCTCCATGGAAAAGAAGAAACAAGAGGGGTATTTCTGATGGCGCACCAATCGGACCTGATAGAAAACGACATCCTGGCCTATCTCAAGAGCCAGGAAGAGAAGTCGCTTTTGCGCTTCATCACCTGCGGCAGCGTCGACGACGGCAAGAGCACCCTGATCGGGCGGCTTTTGTGGGACTCCAAGATGGTGTTCGAGGACCAGCTGGCGGCCCTGGAGGCGGACAGCAAGAGGGTCGGCACCCAGGGCGGCGCCATCGACTACGCGCTTTTGCTGGACGGCCTGCAGGCGGAGCGGGAGCAGGGGATCACCATCGACGTGGCCTACCGCTTCTTTTCCACCGACCTGCGGAAGTTCATCGTCGCCGACACCCCGGGCCACGAGCAGTACACCCGCAACATGGTGACCGGCGCCTCCACCGCGCAGGTGGCGGTCATCCTGGTGGACGCCCGCAAGGGTCTACTGACCCAGACCAGGCGCCACAGCTTCCTGGTCTCCCTGGTCGGCATCAAGCACATCGTGCTGGCGATCAACAAGATGGACCTGGTGAATTTCGACCCCGCCACCTTCGAGGCGATCCGGCTCGACTACCGGCAGTTCGCGGCACCCCTGGGATTCGACTCCGTCACGGCGATTCCGCTCTCCGCCCTAAACGGCGACAACATGATCGAGCCGAGCCCCAACACCCCCTGGTACACCGGCCCCACCCTGATGAACTTCCTGGAGACCTTCCAGGTGGAGGGGGACAACAGGGGGCTGCCGTTTCGCATGCCGGTCCAGTGGGTGAACCGCCCCCATCTCGACTTCCGCGGCTTCTGCGGCGTCATCGCCGCCGGCACGGTGCGTCCCGGCGACGAGGTGCGGGTCGCCGCATCCGGGCGCACCAGCCGGGTGGCCCGCATCGTCACCCTGGGTGGCGATCTGCCCGAGGCGGTTTCCGGCCAGGCGGTGACCCTGACGCTCGCCGACGAGATCGATGTCAGCCGCGGTGACATGCTGACGGCGCCCGACGCGCCGCCCTTCCAGGCCCGGCATCTCGAGGCGCACCTGGTCTGGATGCATGACGAGCCCCTGCAGCCGGGGCAGATCTACCTGGTGAAAACGGCCACCGCCGTGACGCCCGGCCGGGTGACCTCCGTGCAGTACGCGGTGGACGTCAACACCCTGGAGCAAAAGCAGGTGCCGACGCTCGGGCTGAACGAGATCGGGGTCGCCCGCCTGGAACTTGACCGTCCCATCTCCTTCGACACCTACCGGCAGAACCGGGACACCGGCAGCTTCATCGTGATCGACCGCTTCACCAATGCAACCGTGGCCGCCGGCATGGTTATCACGGCGACCCCGTCCGACCTGCTGGCGGTGCCGCTGGCGTTGGAAGGTTCGGAACTGTTCGACGCGGAGGGGGGCCGCCCCCGGCACATCCGCCTGAGCGAGGCGTCCATCAGCGGCACCGGGGTGGGCGTGGTCGACCTCAACGAGGAGCGCGGTCCCCTGGAGTTCAGCGCCTCGGCGGGCTTGCTCGCCTATCTCGGCAAGGGGAACCGGATTCTGTTCCGGCTGCGTGCTCTGGATCAACTGGGTGCCGTGGCGCAGTTCGCTTTCGAGCACACCCTTTCCTTTGAATTTGACCGCACCGCGCACGGGATCAGCATCCTGCTCTTCAAGCGCGGCACCAATGGCAAAGGGCCCTGGGATGAGGACGGGATAGGGATTTAAGGAATAGAACAATCAATTCCCAGCACCGCCAGATTCCCCGCGCTTCCGTCTCCAGTACCAGACCATCGGCAGTACCTGTCAGCCTCTCCAAAAACCTCCCTCCCCCCTGGCGGGGGAGGGTCGGGGTGAGGGGGAGAGCGCCACCTAGTCTCTGCGCTAGTCGTATCCAAGAGCAAATCCCCCCGGTACCCCTTTGCACAAGCTCCCTCTTGCCCGTAGGGCGAGGGGATCAACTGCTAAAAAACAGATCAGCTTATACAGGAGTCTTTGCAAAGGAGCTACAGTGGGGTAGTTTGTTGTCAAAGGCCGAGCTAACCGCTGATTCTCATCATCTTGCTGCCAGTCTTTCCATGACAGTAGCCGAATCTCGTCCCATTGGCAGCTTCCCTTGTGTCTTCACCCCTGCCTGACCGTACTGCCTGACCACCCCTCATCACCAAAATCACCGTTTGACCTCGGTACACTTTGAGCGTATAGTTTGTCTGTCTTAATTTTAATTAGATAATCATGGGGCTCGCGCCCCCCACCGTTTCCTGGCGCTCGTCAGGTAACTGCAGGTCTTGGCTGCGGTCCCGGAACCCGGAAGTTTTGGAGAAGAGCCAGGATGGATCCGACCTCGCGGCCCGAAAAACCTGACCAGACCCTCGGCCCCATCGCCCGCCGGGCCTGGCTCCCCATCCCGCTGCTGCTCGCGGTCATCGCGGGACTCTGGGTGGCGGATCCGCGCCAGGTCTGCGAGTCGCGGGTCCTGATGGTGCTGCTGAACCTGGTCTTCACCTGGCTGGCCTCGCTTTGTATCTGCATCCTGACGGCACGCAGTTTTCTAAGTAGCGGCCAGCCGGGGCTGCTCATGTTCGGCTGCGGTTCCCTGTTGTGGGGTTGCACCTCCCTGGCAGCCGCCCTGCTGATCGATTCCCGGGTGGAACCGACCATCACCGTGCACAACCTGGGGGTCTGCGGGGCGGCCCTTTGCCATTTTGTCGGTGTGCTGTGGTCCGGGCGGCTGCAGCGGCCCGCTAAATGGCTGGCGCTCGGTTATGCCTCCAGCCTGGCGCTTGCGGCGCTGATTCTCTGGGGGGCGACGGCGGGGCGGACTCCGGCCTTTTTCGTGCAGGGGCAGGGCGGCACCTTGATCCGGCAGGCCGTCCTCCTGGTGGCGGTGACCCTGTTCGCCTGGGTCGCCTGGCAGATGCTGAGCAAATTCCGCAGGCAGGCCGGCGCTTTTTACTACTGGTACGGGTTGGGTCTGGCCCTGGTCGCGACGGGGCTATTAGGCGTCCTGTTGCTGTCGGTCCAGGGCGGCGTCATGGGCTGGGCCAACCGGCTTACCCAATACCTCGGCTCTGCCTACCTTTTGGTCGCGGCCTTTATGGTGACCCGGAAAACGGGAAGCTGGGGCTTCTCGCTTAAGGGGGTGGATGAAACCCTGCAGAGTTGGTGGCTCACGGCGGAAATCCCGTCCCAGCCGTCGCGTCGGTTGTTGCTGCGCTACGGGCTGGCAGCTTTGGCGGTGCTGGCCGCGCTCGGCTCGCGCCTGGCGTTGGAGGCGTGGGTCGGTTCAGGGTTGCCGCTCTACGTCACGTTCTACCCCGCGGTGATGTCGGTGGCGCTGGTTGCGGGGTTCGGGCCGGGGGTGCTGGCCACGGCGGGCGCCGGCCTCGTTGTGGCGGTCTGGATCCTGCCTCCCATCGGACGGCTTGCCCTGGCGACCCCCGTGGACCGCACGGGCCTGGTCATCTTCACCGGCATGGGTTTCTTCATGAGCTGCTTCGCCCAACTCTACCGGCGCGCCAAGGATACGGCGGCCGCCCACCAGAGGCAGGCGGCCGAGCACGCCCACGAGGAGCACCTGCGCTTTCACATGGAAAACTCGCCGATGGCGGTGATCGAGTGGGACCAGGACTTCATCGTCACCCGCTGGACCGGCAGGTCGGAGCAGATTTTCGGCTGGAGTGCCGAGGAGACGGTCGGCAGAACGCTTGCCGGGCTCAAACTCGTTTTTCCTGAGGACGGCCAGATCGTGGCTCGCACCATGTCCCGGCTGACCGACGGAGTGTCACGGCAGGTCGTGGCGACCAACCGCAACTGCACGAAGCACGGGGAGGTGCGTTACTGTACCTGGTATAATTCGGTGCGCAGCGACCCGCAGGGCCGCATGGTTTCGATCTTGTCGAACGTGATCGACATCACCGAGTCCAGGCTGGTGGCGGAAGAGCTGCACCAAAAAGAGGAGCGGCTGCGCCTGGCCCTGGAAGCTGCGCGCCTGGCCGCCTGGGACTGGCACATCCCGAGCGGCGACGTGGTCTGGAACGACATGCATTACCGGATGATGGGCTACCGGGTGGGGGAGGTGCAGCCTAGCTTCCAGGCCTGGGCCGGCAGGGTGCACCCCGACGACATCGAGGCCCTGCGGAGCAGGATCGAGGAGTGCATGGCTGGAAACGCGGTCTATGTCGCCCAGTTCCGCACCATCTGGCCCGACGGCACCCTGCACTGGCTGGAAGCCCGCGGGGAGTTCGAATACGACGCGGCAAGCCGGCCGCAGCGCTTTTACGGCGTCATGCTCGACATCACCGAGCGCAAGGCGGCCGACCAGGTGTTGCACGCCAGCGAAGAGCGTTACCGCTCGTTATTCGAGGGGAGCCTCGACGGGATCTTTTCGCTGGATGTGCAGGGCCGCTTGCTGACCGCCAATCCTTCCGCTGCGCGCATCTCCGGGTTCCCGGTGGCCGAGCTGGTCTCCAAGAACTTCGCCGACCTCTGTGCGCCGGACCGGCTCCAGGCGACTTTGGAGGCCTTCCGGGAAGCGCTCGACGGGCACCCGCGCGAAACAGAGACCGCGATCTTTCGCCCAGACGGCGCGCGCGTGGAGTTGCTGGTGAGCGGCACCCCGATAGTTGCTGCCGGGAGCCTGCAAGGCATATTCTGCGTGGCAAGCGACATCACGCAGCGCAAGCGTGCCGAAGCGGAGCTGCAGCAGGCCCACGACGACCTGGAAAGGCGCGTGGTCGAGCGCACCGCGGAACTGGCGCTATCCATCGAGCAGCTGCAACGCGAGATAGCGGAGCGGGAAATCGCCGAAGCCGGTCTGCTGCGGCTAAACCGCCTCTACCTGGTCCTTTCCGAAACCAACCATGCCATCGTCTGCACCAAGGACCGGGACCGGCTCTTCGCCGAAGTCTGCCGGATCGCCGTGGAGGACGGAGGGTTCAGGCTGGCCTGGGTCGGCTTGCTGGATGAGCGGAATGGCTGCTTGCAGGTGGCGGCTTCCCATGGCGCCACCGGGTACCTGAACGGTATAAAGGTCAGCGCCAGAACTGAGACCTCCGGATTCGGGCCGACAGGGATTTCGATTCGGACCGGAGCCTACTACATCTGCAATGATTTCCTGAATTCCCCGCGCACCCGGCCCTGGCGCGACCTGGGCCTCAGCTACAACGTGCGCGCCTCGGCGAGCATCCCCCTGGAACTGGAGGGGAAGGTGATCGGCGCCCTGGCGCTTTATTCCGACCAAAAGGACTTTTTTGACCAGGAGCAAGTCATACTGCTGCAGCAGATGGCAGCCGACGTCGCCTTTGCGCTCGAGAACATCCGGCTGGAGAAGCTGCGCCAGGAGGTGGAGCGGGCCCTTTTGGAGGAGACCGCCGAGCGGCTGCGGACCGTGGAAGCCCTCCGTGAGAAGGAACGCATGCTGATTCAGCAAAGCCGCCAGGCTGCGATGGGGGAAATGATTGGCAACATCGCCCACCAGTGGCGGCAGCCCTTGAACACACTCGGTCTTTCCATCCAGCATTTGAAAATGATGTATGACCTTGGGCAATGTACGGGTGAGTTTATGGAAAAAAACGTCGCCATGTCCATCGAACTTATCCAGCATATGTCTCGAACCATCGATGATTTCCGAAACTATTTCAGGCCGGATAAGGAAAAAAGCGATTTTAAGCTTTCCGATGTGATAGAAAGCACGCTACAACTGATAGGAGCCAGTTTCAAGCACGAGCATATTAAGATACAGCTCGTGATGCAGGATGCTCCGGTCATCTTTGGACATCAAAATGAATTGGCGCAGTCCCTGCTCAATGTCCTCACCAATGCCAAGGACGCCCTGACGGACAGGAAAATAGCGAACCCCTGGGTGACGGTGACCGTATCGGGAGAAGGGAGCGGGGCGGTGGTCACCGTCGCCGACAACGCCGGGGGGATTCCCGAGGAGATCATCGACAAGATCTTCGATCCCTACTTCACCACCAAGGGGCCGCAGTCAGGGACGGGACTCGGCCTGTTCATGTCCAAAACCATCGTGGAAAACAGTTTCCGCGGACGGCTGACCGTGCGCAATGCCGCAGACGGCGCCGAATTCAGGATTCAGGTATGAGGCAACCGCACCGGCCGCACCTGAGGTCACTGAGCTGCCAAGGGGAGGGGGGGCTGAAAGATGGAAAAGTACAGCACCATGGCCATCGCACCTGAATGACGGCCACCGAGAACCTCCCGGCTTCCGTCACCTGTAAAAACTGCGCGCTGATGCTCGCGCGCATCGTGTACCGCCGGCACTGGTGGTTTCCACTGGTGCGGGAACCGCTGCTGCTCGGGATGCGCCTTTTGGCCCTGGTCCATCGCATCGACCCTGGCAGGCATGAGGTCGGCAATCCTGAATGCCGGGGTTGCATCCGGTTTATGAAAGCCGAGCTGGAGGAGAAGTCCCCCACCTTTCGTTTCCTCAATGACCTGATCGGGCGGAGGTTCAGCGCTCTGCGCGACGCGAGACTCACCGAAGCGGAGCTGGCGGAGGCCAAACGCTTTGCCCGTGAGGCCATGGGGGAGGTTGCCATGGCATCGTCCGGGCAGCAAGAAGAGGTGACCTCACCAAGCGGAACACCTGGTGTAACATGAGAGTGTAATGTCGCTCATAACGAGCCCTGAAAATCGATGGGAAGGAGAAGCCAAATGATTACCACCCTGGTCCAATTCAAGCTTCCGGAGCCGATTACCCCGGCAAAGGCAAAAGAGATATTTATGAGCACTGCGTCAACGTACATTGCAGTCCCCGGACTGCTGCGCAAACAGTATCTCCTCACCGAGGACGGCAGGAACGCGGGCGGCGTCTACCTATGGCAGTCGCGGGCCGATGCCGAGCGGCTCTTTACCGGTGACTGGAAGAAATTCGTCTTCGACAAGTATGGCAGTGAACCCGTCATCAGCTGGTTCAACACTCCGGTGGTGGTAGACAACGGCTCCGGCAAGATCATCACCGATGACGACTGAGAGCGATCAGCTGAAGGAACGCTTTTCGTGGTCTGATACGGACTCTCAATCTTGTTCTCAACACTCCTCCTCCCGGAGGGGGGAGGTCGGGAGGGGGGAAGGCCGGTGCAGGCTCCTGCTGGCTGCGGTGTGCAAGCCGGAAGGGGGACATTCTCTCCACAGTGTGCAGTTCACTTCGAGGGTTCCGGGTGTAAGTAGGCAAAATCCTACAGGATCGACCGGTACCATCAACGTTTTATTTGTGGACGGCTGCGCAAGGAAATGTTAGAAAAGGCTGTGGTGTAAATAGGGACTTGGGAAGTCCTTGGTACGGAGATCACATGCAATCGAATTATGAAGCCAAGTTGCTGATTGTGGAAGACGAGGGTGACAACCTTTACCTGCTGAGCTCGGTGCTGGAGAAGATTTTCCCTAAGGTGACCCTGTACACGGCCCACGATGGCCAGGAAGGGCTGGAGAAATTCAAGGAACACGAACCCGACATAGTGCTGACCGACCTTAATCTGCCGAAAATCAGCGGCATGCGGTTAGCGGAAGAGGTGCGCTCCCTGAAGCCCGAAACGCGAATCATCGTGATTACCGGTCAATCCGAGCGAACGGAAGTCGAGGCCTCCAGCGGAAAGGAACTGGCGGCGGACCACTTCCTGGTCAAACCGATCGACGTTCGCGAACTGCTCAATATTATTGCCAGTTAGCAGTCAGTTTCCCCTCAAGTGTTCAATCCGCGATCTCGCACTCATTTAATATCCGCCTCAGTCAGCCTACCTGGAATACCATGCGCTGTGCCTGCTTTCTTTTTTCAGGCATTCCCTCCCCAGGTAACTTCCCGCAATAACGGTGAAAAAAGGTCGTTATAGAAAATTTTGAAAGATTATCCTTATCCTTCCCGGGAAATCGCACAACTGGCGGGGAAATCCCACAACTCCGGACTAGATCTCTCAGGTGTGGTCTCTGGTCGCTCAAGTCCCAGGCAGGGCGCTCAGCGGCCCGGGAAAACCTACAAGTTTCAGGGAAAGCCGACTCGGGCGCAGGTTACGCTCTCAAATACTCCACTGAGCGCTACAGGCGGCAAGGAAAACCTTCACGTCCAACGAAGAGCGCTCGAGGTCAAAGGAAATCCCACAAGTTCGCGGATTTCCGCTCGGGACCCAAGCGTGGCCTCTCCTCAGACCCGAGCAACCGGCCAACCGGCAGTTTGAGCGAAGATCTCAGCGAGAAATCGCACAACTTTTATTTTGCGGCTTCAGCCGTAAAGGTGCGCGATGTGGGCCGCCGTTGCCGACTGTGGCAAAGCTCTGGGTTGCCAGAGAGCCGCTTAGCCACCCCGGTATGCTACTTGACACCGTGCTCTTTCATGTGCGGTCCGTACTTCTTGTCCACGCCTTTGATGTGGCTCACCAGCCAGTTCTGGAGGAAGTCAATGATGTCCTGGCTGAGCACCGTTGCCCCGGACTCGAATTTGTCCTTGTAATCCATCACTTGGGCGACCAGTTTCCGATGGATCTCCCTGTGCTGCTGCTCCTCCGGATAATGCGTGCGGGCAAAAGTAGCTTCCTCGTCGGCAAAATGACTTACCGTGTATTCGGCGAGACCACTGAGGATTTCAGCAATGGTACTCCTGCTGCGTCCCTGTTGCATGGCGACGTGCAGATCATTGATCATCGAGAAGAGCACCTTGTGGGCTTTATCGTAGCGGCCCACTCCGGTCTCAAAGGAAGCATCCCAAACCAGGGCTTCTTGCAGTTTGAAGTGCTGCACCAGGGAGTGCAGCTTCTCAACCTGTCCCGCAAGTTTGATCGTTGCCTCCGTGGTAACCCGAGCAGTGGATACGTTGCCGTTTACCACCTCGGTGATTCTCTGGATGTTGTTGGTTATTTCTTGCGTCGTCGAAGTCTGCTGTTCGGCGGCAGTCGCTACCTGGCTGATCTGCATTGTCACATCATTGATCTGGGAGTTGATTTCCTCCAGGGCCGTACCCGAGCGATTTGCCTCCGTCGTCCCGCGCTGCACTTCCGCCACCCCTTCGGACATTTCCCCTACCGCATTTTGAGTCTCAAGCTGAATGGCCTTGATCATGTCGGCAATCTCTTTTGTCGCTTTCGTGGTGCGCGCGGCAAGGGTCTTTACCTCGTCAGCCACCACGGCAAAACCGCGGCCCTGCTCACCGGCTCGAGCCGCCTCGATAGCGGCGTTGAGGGCGAGGAGATTTGTCTGGTCTGCGATGTCTTCTATAGTGTTCACGATTGCGCCAATCTGGTCAGAGCGCTTCCCGAGGCCCGCGACTGTTGCGGAAGAGCCGTTGACGCGTTGGGCGATGTGTTCCATCAACCGGGTGCAGTTATGAACCAGTTCGGTCCCGGTATGTGTTTGGGTCGTCGCCCTGCAGGCGCTCTCCACGGCGAACGTGCAACTGCGGGCAATGTCACTGGAGGTGGCCGACATCTCCTCACTTGCCGTAGCAATGCTGCCGGCCTGTAGTGCGACCTCTTCGGCGGCGCCCGCCATGGCCGCCGTGGTGGACTGGACGATGGCGACGGAGTTACGTACCAGGTCCGCCACCGAAAAGAATTGACGCATGGCCTTGTTCATGTCCGTCATCATGGTATTAAAGGCGATCCCTAAACGGGCGAACTCCCCGGACCCTTTCACGTTGCAGGTGACCGACAGGTCTCCGGCCGCGGCCTTTTCCAGAACGGTTATTATCCCACGGAGAGGCATGAAAGCCTGAGAGCTAAAATAGCCGATGACAGATGAAGTGACGATCGCCAGGACGAACCCGATCGGTAGATATACCCACCAAATTCCCTTCGGGTTGAAAATTGCTGCAGCGGAAACTGCAACGGCGGTACTGACGATATTTCCGAGCATAATGCGTTGGGTAAAAGACATGGTTTGTTCCTTTTGAAGTGCTGTTGCAGGATGGTTCCCCTTTCGCGCTGATTACCATTACTTCGGTGCTATCTCGAAAAACTTAAATTAATTCGGTATTTGTGGGAGGAGGAGCACTGGGCCGGTTGTTAAGAGACCGGGATTCTGGCGACCGGGAAGCGAAAGGAGATTTGATGGGCAATGGATGTCTTTGCATAGCCGATGACGGCAAGGGATCCGTGCACCAAACTGAGGTAACTCAGGATGCGGGTTCCGGGTGGGGGCTGACCATCATGCGGAAGCGTGCAGAGCTCGTCGGTGGAAGGTTCAGACTCGATACGGTCCCGGGCAAAGGAACTTCCATCACGGTCGAAATCGAGGGTGGAGTTTGAGGGGAGCCATAAAGCACCGCCTCCATTTTATGCGTGCTTACCCCGGCTGTAAGGAAATACTTCATTGAAGTGGAGAAGCGTTACAGGATTGCTCCGACTGCAGAATAGTCAGTTCACAGGTATAAGTGATGAAATAGAGCTTTGATCCCAGTTGGAGTAGGACCCTGGCACAAATTGTAAACCGTCATAGTAGACAAATCGAATGTATTTCACTTTAGATAAGTCTGTAGGACCGTTAGAAAAATAGACTGAAACCGGTTCTATTGATAATTCTCCATTTGCTGTAATAAGGTTTGTTCTTGAATGGTCCAACGAAGAGTATTCCGAGATGGTATATCCTAAATAGCCTTTAGAATCATCATAAAGCCAGCAGTTAAAATTATATGCATTTGGCTCATATCCTAAAAAGGTAGCATTGACTCCAGAGAGCCCAGTGGTCGTAATACTGCCAACTCCTGCCGTCGAGTATTGTACCGTATATCCTTGGGAAGGGAACCTGCTAAGTGCCGCTACATACTGCGCTGGATCCGTTGACGGTGTCCAGTCTTCTTTTGTGTAGAGAAAGAAGTGGGTTGCGTCAACTGCGCTGCCCGGTTCGTGAAAACTCTCCTGTAATAATGAGGTCTCACCAGTTTTCTGCTTAATCTCAAAAGTCCAAAGACCGGCAAGTGGGAACGCTTGTGGATTATCTCCATAACTCATACAAGCTCCGATGTAAGGTTTCCCGCTGCCCGTGGTGTTAAATGAAATGTTTGGAGAGGTAACTGTCCAGTGCCAACCATTTGGTGCAGTCACGCTGAAACTGTCTATATCACTCGTCGCAATGGATTCGGCGTAGTATAGCTTAGCAGCCAACAAGCAGGTTGCGCCATTATTCATATAATCAATTGCGCTATTATAGTATCCCCATCCCACGCCTTTTAGGATGTTAGCTGTCGTTCCCTTGGTATTGTTTGAAGTCTCGCCCCCACCGCCACAGCCTGAGAAACAAAGGATGGCTAAAATGAAAACTCCCATTATCACGTAACAAGCATTCCTTTTCATTCTCACCGCCTGTTTTAATTATTCATGTGTATTCTTTCAGCACAGGGTCCTTAAGTTAACGCAAGGTGTCAGTTCCGGCGGGTGTCAAGGTAGTTGTCGCCTCTGCTGAAATTATGCAGCATCAAGAAGTTTCGTTTCCACCTTTGATTCAGGGTTCAGATAAACCGTCTCCACGGGCTTCCAATTCCTGGTATTTTTGG